>Ga0180434_10000068_pt1 | contig 135971 bp, 190 predicted proteins | sample SS_ome_7_FD_132453 | JGI IMG/M metagenome (GOLD analysis project Ga0180434, IMG submission 132453) | Hypersaline lake sediment archaeal communities from the Salton Sea, California, USA - SS_1_D_2 metaG | ecosystem: Environmental > Aquatic > Non-marine Saline and Alkaline > Hypersaline >... | reverse complement strand
GAGAATGACATTGAGGATGTATCTTTAAATCGTTCTGATGATTTTAAATTACTAGCCCCAGAATCCTCACCTACCGCTGAAATACCTCTACCTGAAGAAAGACTAAACCCACCATGATAACGTCTTCCTGTACTCATAGCGGTTTTGTTTTCCCAAATATTTGCAGAATTACTATATCGTTGTGATCTGTCAAAGTTGTTTGTTCCGCCTGTTAACATTCCGTAATTTGAGTTTAATGCAAATGCTGAGTGTACACCGCCATTTCTTCCAGTATTTGCTTTACTTGTCCATGTGTTTGATGAATCACTATATTGCTCAGTATTATCTAATTGGTTGCCATTATACCCACCTGTTGTAAGCATAGAATCATTATTAATTGATAAACCAGTTCCGTAATATCGACCAACTGACATACTAGTTCTATTTGACCAACTATCAGATGAGTTAGAATATCTTTCTGCAGATGTTATATATGTATAATTACCTCCACAAATAATACCAGCATCAGTTGTTAGGGTAGCGCCTGCACAAAGAAATCTAGCCGTATTTAGTGTATCTCTAGATAACCATATGTTTGTAGAATTAGAATATTTTTCTGTCGTGTCAAAATAAGAACCATTATAACCACCAGTGATTATTCCTGCGTCAGATGTAAGTGTAATACCAGTGGGATAATCTCTGTCGTCAAGTAGTGTTCCCTTAGAAGTCCAAGTATTTCTACTATCTTGGTATTGTTCTGAAGTAGTGCCACCGCCACAGACCATTCCTTTATCTGAAGTCTGTTCGAACCATCCGATATATTTGACATTTCCTGCTTCTTTATCTGCTCGATTGACCCAGTAATTTCCGCCGTCAATCAGACCATTCAAACTAAATCCATCAATTCTTCCTTCGTAAGCATTCGCACCAGGAAACTCCTTGTCAACAGGTATCAGAACATCACCAATAACATTAGAGTCTGTTCTCACATATTTCTGATCGTACTGTTCTCTTCTTCCTAATAGACTCTTGATATAAGATTTACTAGAACCTCCAAACCATGGTCCGAGAAGTTCGTAATCTTTTTTCTTAATATCAGTTTGTAAATTTAATCCATAGAAATCCATGTGAGATTAACTCCTCTTATTATTTTAATGTTTGAACTGCGAAGCCTGAAAGCGAAGTTTCGCCATCTGTATATCTTTCAGCTGAGTCACGATTAGATTTTTCTCCACCGCAAGCCATTCCTTGGAATCCTGACAAGGAGAACCCGCCTTGTCTTGTTCCGCCTTCAGAAACATTACCCTTTATCAACCATATATTAGTTGTGTTGTAATATTTTTCTGAAGAAGTTATGGTGCTGTAACCTGCGCTTAGAATGCCTGTATTTGAGTTTAGTGAAAAATTTCCTGGTGATAGACGATAAGTTGACATGCTATTTCTTGTTGACCAAGAATTTCCAGATTCAGAGAATTGTCTTACAGCATTTGAATTACTTCCGTTGTCTCCACCGCATAACATGCCCAGATCAGTTGTAATAGGAAATCCTCTAGATTTATATATTTTCTCTGTTGCAGAAGTTCTAGACGTCCATGAATTTAAAGAATCAGTATATCTTTCTGCTTGATCTTCTCTTCCTGAACCATTATGACCTGTTGCAACTAATCCAGTGTTAGTGGTCATTGTATAACTATCTGCTGCATAACGTGATCTATTAGCAGCAGTTCTTGACAGCCATGTATTAGCAGAATCTGAATATCTCTCAGCGTGGTTTCTAGCTGACCCATTCCAACCAGCAACAGATAAACCAAAGTCTGATGTAAGACCAAATCCCATTCTCTGACCACCGTAGCTTAAAGTTGCTCTTGATAACCAAGAATTTGAGTCGTCTGTATATCTATAAGAAGTATTTAACCAGGTACCACCACCATTTGCATCTCCCCCGAATTGAAGTCCTTGATTGCTATTAAGAGAAAAAGAACCATGATATCCAATATCACTAGGAACGTTTGTTCTCAACACCCAACTATCACCTTGAATATCTCTGTACAAGTTAAACTTCAATCTTAGTTTGTAATATGGATTGATTGCTTCAGATGTATATGTATCTGTAAATCTTTCAGTGGTTCCTACGTAGGATCCAAGTTCATCACGACCACCACAACATATGCCTTGAGATGATCCAGTTGCGAATTCCCCAACTCTACTTCGTTCCTTATTCATTGGCGTTCGTACAGACCATGTATTTTCTGTATTATGGAATTTATCAGATGCTGTTAAACGAACGCTGTTCTTTCCGCCTGCAGTAATAGCTAAATTATCACTAATTTTGAAAGCATCACAGTTTTGAGATGAAGCTGGTTTTGTTGCTACTGCAGTCCACGAATTTCCAGAATCAGAATATCTATCAGTTAAAATTGAATATGATGTTCCGTTATGCCCTGCTGCTACAATTACAACATCTGTAGTTAGACCAATTCCAGATGGACCTTGTTTGGTTTCATTTAGAGCTGTTCTGCTAGTCCAGGCGTTTCCAGAATCTGAAAATCTTTCTACTAAATCTCTTGTTGTTCCATTTGTTCCGCCAGCTTTGATTCCAAGATCAGATGTGAGTTTTGCACCAGTTGACAAACTTGCAGCAAAAGATGCACTTGTTCTATTTGTCCAAGAGTCTGCGGAGTTTGAATATCTTTCAGTCGCACCGCTGTAGCCACCTGAAGCTCCAGCAGCAGCAATCCCTTGATCTGAATCCATATTCCAGCCAGCCAGATCCTGACGTGATGTATTTAGATCAGTTCTAGATTCCCAAGTATTATCAGTGTCGTTATATCGATCAACAACGCCTTGAGCTCCAGAACCATTATTACCTGCACATGTAACACCAAGATTTGAAGTTAGTTCAAAACTTGTTGTTGCATATCGTCTTCTTCCAAGGTCTGTTCTATATGTCCAGTAACCAGCAGGATCTACAGTAGAAGCAATTGCGCCATCCGAATATCGATCTGTATAATCAATATTGTCACTATTTGCATCATATCCATGTGCAATGATACCTTGGTCTCCAGACCCAACTTCATGAGCGCCATATCCATATCGATATGTTGTTACTGTTGCCCTACTCGACCATATTCCTGACGAATCTTCATAACGATCGGTTGTATTGTGACTATCTACACCTTGAGAACCTGGTCCTAAAAGACCTCTTTCACCTTTTAGAGAGAATCCATAGTTTCCAAGTTTTGTTTTTGTTGTGTTACCTCTAAATGTCCAGAGATTTTCAGAATTAGAATATCTTTGTGTTATAGATGTGTACCCGATTGAGCCATTATAACCACCATTCAAAATTCCAATATCTGTATTTACTTTAAAACCACCTGCACCTTGTACACCAGTATTGATATTAGTTCGACTTGTCCAAGAATTTCCTGATTCAGAAAATCTTTCTACATAAACAACTTGTCCACCTGTTTCTCCTGTAGCAATAATACCTTGATCTGTATTTACACCAAAACCCACAGGGTGAGTTCTAGCATTACTCATACTTGTTCTGGAAGTCCACGCATTAGAACCTTCATCAAATCTATATGTTGTTGCTAAAAATGTAGTAATATTTCTTCCGCCTGCTGACAGCATTGAATTTTCTTGTAAAGGAAAAGCGCCAGACCCATATTTAGTTTGAGAAAGATTTGTTCGTTTGGTCCAACCATTACTAGAATCAGTATATTTGTAAGTGGAATTTGAGTAAATTCCGTTATGACCACCTGTTCTTAAACCTGAGTCTGAAGTGAGTGGTGCACCATGTGACCACGCTGGTTTATCTAAACATCCTGCTCTACTAGTCCAAATACCCGCTGGTTCTAATACAGGTTGTGTTGCTTCACTATTATATTTCTCAGTTGAAGTTAGATATAGATAATTATTACCAGCTGCTACAATACCTGTTGTTGATGACATTTCAAGAGAACCATGCATCTCTCTCCCTGAAAGCATAATCACTTTTTCAGTCCATGTATCATTTGTAAGAGAATACTCTAAAACCGTATTATAATATTCATTAGTTGTTGTTTCTCTTCCTCCGGTAATGAGTCCAGATGTTGTATCTAGTTCAAGACCTCTAACACCAACTTTTCTTATACCAATAGAAGCTTTTGAAGTCCAACTATTACCAGAATCAGAATATAACTCGGTAGAATGTAAAGGTAATGTTCCATTATAACCACCAGAAATTAATCCACTATCTGAAGTAAACCCTGTTGCAGCTCCATGTCGTCTAGCTGTATTCAAACTGGTTCTGTTAGTCCAGTTATTTCCAGAATTTGAGTGTCGTTCCACATTGGAAAGATATGACGCATTATGACCACCAGAAACTAAACCTTTATCAGAATCTAATTGAAGTGACATGATTCTTGATCTGATTGTGTTCATAGCTGTTCTTGACGTCCAACTATTACCAGTGTCATTATATCTATACACTGCTGCTGTATAACTTGTAGCGTTGTAACCACCAGCCATTACACCTAAATTTGATGTCAGTCCAAATCCATCTGTTTGACTTGTTTCTTCAGTCAGAGCAGTTCTTTGATACCAAGCATTTTGAGATGTGTCATATCGATCTACATAAGCAAGACGTCCAGATGCGTTATCACCGCCAGCAACAATACCCTTAGTTGTGTCAATCCCTCCAAATGAAGCAGACTCGTTATGCTCATTAGGAATTGCTGTTCCAAAAGACCAGCTTCCAGTATTTGTATATCCTGTTAAATCAATTAATGTATCAAACGATTGATCTCTTAAATCGAAGTCTTGACTTTCATCATCATTACCAGATAGAGAAATGTCAAATGTTGGAGCAGAAATAGATGCTACTTCTGAGTCAGTATATTTTTGAGCAAATCCTGTTTCGTTAGAACCAACTCCAACATAACCCCCAAATGAAAGACCTTGATTAGAAGATCCAATATTAATTGAATTATGGTGATGTGAGAAGTCAAGTTGATCTGTTTGGTTTGACATAGAATTTGTACTATCATCAAATTTTTGTACAACAACTAATCTGGACCCGTTAAATCCACCATTGATTACCACTTCATTTTTTGAAACATTAAATGCATCATGTTCCCTAGCAGCCATCAATAATGTTGTTCTAGATGTCCATATATTAGCATTGTTGTCATAACGCCATGTTGTATTTTTTACAGTAGAAGAATTATTCAAACCACCAGAGACAAGACCTTGGTCGTCTGACATTGCTGAACCTGCTGAATATCGAACATTATCAACGGTGGCTGTCCTGTTAGACCATCCGCCAGTCGAATAATCAACTCGTTCAACGTTTCCAAGAGCTTGAGTTCCATTGTAACCATTGGCCATGAGGCCAAGATTATCTGTTAGTTTAAATGCACAATGACTATGTCTTGAAATATTACATCCAGTTCTTGCTGTCCATGTTGTACCAGGATCAAAATATCTATCTACTGTATTTACATAATTAGAACCTGTCGTTGAACCAGCTACAGCATGTCCATATTCTGAGCTTTCTTCTAAACCAGCAAATGAAGATCTAGCTTGAGTAATATTCCCCCTAACAACCCATGCGTTACCGCTGTCAGAATGTCTTTCTGAATTAGCATATGAAGAAGAAATCCAACCGCCGGCAACCATTCCGAAATCATCAGTAAGACCAAAACCTGCGTGAAGAGTTCTTTGGAAGATTAATGGATTTCTTGTAGTCCAATAACCGTTCATTGCTACTGGATCTCGTTTTTGGTTAAGGGATGTAACAACTATATGTTTAATTTGATCAGTTGTATTAGAAAGATCTTTTGTAGATACGACATCTTTTGAATTTCTAGTTTCTAGAACTTCTCTGAACTGTACATCATCAAAATAATATGTATTACCAGCTCCACCACCACTAATTAGATAGATGATACAGTTATCTCCACCACTTGTTTCATAATATTCAAATTCTACAAGATTCCATGCTGGGGTATTAAGGTTACTATATGTAAATGCTTGTGCTCCACTACCACCTCGATTGATTTGGATATAAACATTACTATTAGTTTGAGCATAAACCATGACGCTGAACTTATATGTTTTACCGGTTTCAGTAGTCATAGCTTTGTGATCGGCCATTCTCATACCTTCATTGTTGCCATCAGTTTGGAGCTTGCGACTATAATTTCCGTTAAACTTATAACCATCTCTCGCGTTTAATGAAGGTGTACCAAAATCAATCCATGTATCATCGTCTAATTCCATATCACCATTGTAAACTAAATTTGGACCGTATTGATTTTCATCATTTCTTGGAACTGCTGCATTTGGATGTTTATATGTTGAAGTTGTTTGATTATCGAATATTGTTGATGAATCTTTAAATCTTTCAGCCACTTCTTGGTTTGATAACCCTCCAATACATAATCCATGATTTGAGTTAATTACAAACCCACCTAAATGACTTCTTGTTGAAGACATGTGAGATCTACAATTCCATATATTTCCCGAATTTGAGAATTTATCTGTATTAGCTAATCTAGAAGAATCATTAAACCCTCCAGATGCTATACCCGATTCAGAAGTGCAAGAAAAGCCAGTTAAATAATGTCTGACAATTGAAAGAGACGTTTTGGTAGTCCAAGCATTGGCAGAATTTGAATACTGTTCAGTTGTACCTGTAACATTTCCATTGATGCCACCAGCTACAATTCCGTTGTCTGTATTTTGTGAAAAGCTGCCCAATCCTGTTCTGCCAATACTAATTGCAGTTCTGGAAGCCCAACTATTTGCTGAATCATCAAAACGCTCAACATTTGTTAAGTAATTTCCGGCGCCGTTTGTTCCACCAGCAAGTATACCATAACTGGAATCTAATGTATAAGCTCCAGATCCGTACCTTCTAAAACTACAACTAGCTCTGGAAGTCCAAGAATTACCAGCATCGGAATATCTCTCCGTAGTGGAAGAATAGCCTGATGAATTTCCTCCAGTCGCAGACACACCAAGATCAGAAGTCAATGAAAAAGAACCTAGATAATCTCGTGCATCATTGAGATTGGTTCTGTAAATCCATAAGTTAGATGCGTCGGAATATCGTTCTACGGTATTAGTTCTTCCGCCATTATCACCACCTGCTATAACCCCAAAACCTGATGCGCCGGTAAAGCCAGTTAAACCATATCGTGAATCATTAATGTTGGTTCTACGCGTCCAATAATTTCCACCATCAATTAATCCCTTTAAACTAGTAATGTCAATCTGTTCACCAGAAGGAGGAACACCAGGAAAGAAGTTATCTCGTCCAGCTATAACATCTCCTTGAATAGTGTCTACAACGTTGGAATGGTAAGAACGCGCTCCATTCCCTTCACGGTAATCTAGGAGACTTTGGATATATGATTTATTGGCCTCTCCTAATAGAGGTCCAAGTAGTTCGAAATCTGTGCGTCTTGTAAGATCGCCTTTAAGATTTACACCGTAATATTTCATAACGTAGTAGACTCCTTAAAATATTCTTAGCTTGTTGCTACAACTGCTACTCTACCTGATACTTCCTCAGTTCCCCAGTCGATGGTCATCTGAGCTGTGGTGTCTTCTATAATACTGGCTGGCATAATTTTCTCTGCACCAGCGCCTTCGCCGTCCCAGCATTGTACCATCAATCCAAAGGTACCAAGATTATGTGAAACAACCCATTCAGTGGCTGCTGTAGTGAACACTTCTGTGTATCCGTTAGTACCGCCACCACCGCCACCACCTGCTTCTAGAGATGTGAGTCTAGCATATACGTCTTCAAACCGATAATCCATGGTTTATTCCTCCTGTGAAAAGAAGTTATATCTCAATCCAAGTCCCAATTCCATCGGGAAGAAGCGTAACTTCATTCCACTGCCCTGTCATTTGGATTGATGTTACTTTATCAATATATTCACCCGGTTGGGCTTCTACGGTAACAACATTTGGCGCTGCATCCGTTTTAATAATACGTAACTCTTTGGTTGCGTTTGCATCCGGAAGAGTAATTTTTGTGTTTCCTGATACTTTAATATTTCTATCATCTGCGTCAGCATTATAATCCGTACTAACTACAACAAAAGAAACTGTCGCGCCGGTTGGGTCCGACCCTCGAATTAACCGTCTGTTCTGTGGATAATCCGGATCGTAGTCGAGAATGGCATCAACCTGATATCCTCCACTTCCATCCGGACCAACGTCAAGGCAAGCTAAAAATAAATGTCTTGAATCATAAGATGTTAATCGCTGGGCGGGTTTAATAAGACCTATAGTTGCGTAAGGTGCAGGTCTTGTTTTTGCGTATGTGTAGTTTAATACTACATAATAGTATCCTGTAGAATCCCATGCAGACGTTGAGTCGATAAAAAAGTCAGCATCGTCACAATTTACTTGTAAATCATCTACTTGAATTAAAACGTCATCCTTAATTCCATTCCCTTCTGTTACAATCACACTTGTGCTATCATTGGGAATCACATCGATAGGATCGGGGTGAATCAAACAGTCCGCTCCATCCGTTATAATCCTGGTGAGTTTATTGACTATATCTGAATTGTACGATGCGTATGGGTCTACACTTCTCTCTTGTACAGGTATGGTGTTTCCCATTTGTTTTGGTCCTCCAGTAAGGTAATTTCCTTGAAGTTACTTTTAAGATGTAAAGGTTGGAAAATGCTGACAAAAACCTTAGAATTTGGTATTTGTTCTATTGATCAAAACAGGACAGAAGTTCTAATTTGGGGAACGCGTTCTATATATATTAATTAATGAGAAGAAAAATTTAGTTTGTTTCAGAGGTCGACAACGGAAAAATGGGATGTCGCCTGTTAACGACATCCCGGTAACATAATGGTAAATTAATTACACTAAGTAATTGAGTTGTATTTCATTAATATGTTCTACAATTCAGTTAGAATCGGTTACTCTGTGATAATATCTGAATCGAGTTCGACGTCTTGGACTGTAGGATAGTGTTTATCTACAGTTATGATTATCCACCCGTCTCGCTTCAATCTATTTTCTTTCAAATGGTCTGGAGGAAAGTCTTGGTTATGCCAAAATGATTTTGGAAAATCAAAAATCACTTTTCTTACAGGATCTGCCATGTCTGTAATATACTGATATTCTAATCTTCCATCACTTGGTCTTGTCTTTTCGATCATTAAATTGTTTTCAATATGAGGATAATATGGGTGAAGGAATTCTAGGATATCAGCTTTGTTTTTAGGAACACCTTTAAGATTGAGGATTGAGTGTGGGGGTAGTTTATCTTTATCTTTATAATCAATTCCAGGTTCGGTGACATCTCTCTCGGGTTGTTCATTGCCTTTAAACAATGTACTGTCCTGGAATTCTCTTGAGGCTTCATACTGTTTGTCTGAGATTGGACAATCGGGATATTTTAACTGGTATTCCCCAAACGTCATATCATGAGACTTTTGTAAATGCATCGGAGTTATTCTTTTAAATCCTTTACCACACTCCTGGCATACCACAAGTCCAGTCTGTGTCGTTTTGGGAAATTTAAGTTTATCCATTAACCATATTCTCCTTTCAATATGTTGTGTTTATATTATGTTCTATAACAAAAACATATTGACAGGTTAATGTAGAAAGGAGGTATTCGTTGGCTCATTTCGTTACGTCTGACCCTCACTTGGGTCACTATGGAATTATTGAAAAAGTCCGGACGGAGTTCAGAAATATTCGTCATCATGATAGTTTGATCATCCGGAATAATAATTCTATTGTTTCTCCAGATGACGACCTGTGGATTGTCGGAGACTTTTCGTTGTACACAAAAAGTCATCGGGGAACTTTAGAAAACTACCTGAGAAAGATGAATGGTAGAAAACATCTGGTAATGGGGAACCATGATGTTCCGGATGCAAGATGGTGGCATGATGTAGGATTCTTTTCAATTCATTATCCTTATTTTGAGTTGGAGGAATTCGTATTGGCTCATGATCCATCTTTATCATGTGTCGATAGAACAAGACCTTTTATATGTGGTCATACACATGATTGGGTTCTTTTCGAAAAGAATGTATTGATTGTATGTCTTGAACTTCATGAATATAAACCTCTTTCATTAGAACAATGTCGGGAATATTTTCGCCAGAACTCGAACATATCAGTGAAGGAGCCGCCAAGGAAAGGAGGTAGTATGGAATGATAGTTATTTCAACGGACGGATTAGACATCAAGTGTTGGTGTAAAGATTTAGAGGTTGCAGCTTTAGAGCAAGCAAAGAATTTAGCTGTACACCCTGTTGTGCGAAAGTGGGTTGCATTGATGGCTGATTCGCATTCTGGTTACGGGATGCCGATCGGGGGTGTCGTTCTCTGTGAGGATGCTGTAATTCCGTATGGAGTTGGGGTTGATATCCATTGTGGTATGATGGCTATTCGAACGGATGTCCAAGAAACAGAAATGACTAAAATCGTGGTACGTCAAATATTGAAACTTGTGATTCAGCGTGTCCCTATGGGGGAGGGAAAATGTCACAAGATTGAACAAGAGTGGAATGGATTTCAAGATTTTGAAAAAAGAAGAAACCCAAAACCCGGATGGTTCCAAGAGAGAACTTGGATTTTAGCAAAGAAAAATCTTGGGACTCTTGGTGGTGGCAATCATTTCCTAGAGATCCTTGTTAGTGAGGATGGAGTTGTCTGGCTCATGATTCATACAGGATCTAGAAATTTAGGTTATGTTATTTGCAACTACTACCATAGAAAAGCTATTAAGTTGATGGAGAAACAAGGTATTGAATTACCAGATCGAAACCTTTCATATCTCCCAGTTGATAGTGATTCTGGCGCGAACTACATTATTGATATGGACTTTGCGGGGAGGTACGCACAGGAAAGTAGGAAACGAATAGCAAGGCGATTCTGTGAATCATTTAAAGAAGTGTTTCCAAACGCTACGTTTCCAAATACAATTCATATCGACCATAATTTTGCTGCTCGGGAAGCTCATTTTGGAAAGGACTACTGGGTCCATAGGAAGGGAGCAACCTTTGCAACAAAACATAACTACGGGATAATTCCCGGAAGTATGAGTACACCAAGTTACATTGTTCGAGGAAAGGGGAATAAGGAATCTTTCAATACTTGCTCGCATGGTGGCGGTAGAGCTATGTCAAGAGCTGATGCAATTCGATTGTTTAATGTTGAAGAGTGCGATCGCATTCTGAGGGAAAAAGGTATTGTATATCCTCGGTGGAGAAAGATCAGAAAGAAAGATCGTAAGAGTAAGAAGTTCATCGGGAGATATGACCTCTCTGAATTTGAACATGCTTATAAAGACATTGAGACTGTAATGGAATCTCAAGGTGATTTGGTAGAGGTTGTTACGAAACTATTTCCATTAGGAGTCGAGATCGGTTAGGAGGAACGATGATCGATAGGTTTGAGGGACGTTACCGTTTTCTAAGTAATTTTTATCCGGCGATTGTTGAGTATAACCTATTGATGTGGAACTCTACAGAACATGGATATCAAGCCGCTAAAGATATCAGAGGACTTGATTCTCCTATTGTTCAAAAAATACTAACTCTTGATGGGCGAGAAGCAGGAAAGTCAAAGAAACTCGGGAAGCAAATTGAAAAGGAAGGGTTTCTGCGACCAGACTGGAAGAAAGGATTTAGTTTAGAAGTGATGGAAGAACTACTTCAACAAAAATTCGATCCGTTCGTCCACCCAGATCTTCGTCGTATGTTAGACGAGACGAAAGGTCAGGAATTAGTAGAAGGTAATACATGGCATGACAATTTCTGGGGTGATTGTGAATGTCATGAATGTGAGACCATCCCAGGTCAAAATTGGTTAGGTAAACTTCTCATGAAAGTGAGAGATGGGGTATTGCCATGAAAGTGTTCTATGCGACTGACCTCCACGGTCATACGAAAAAGTTTAAAATGATTCAACGAGAGTTGAGTGATCATGAACTCCTTATCTTAGGAGCAGATATCTTACCAAAGGGTGATGCTACTATAGATGATAGAAAGGATTTTATTAATCGCTTCTTACCAAAATTCTTTGACTCAATATCAATACCAATTATCATTGATTTTGGTAATGATGATATTATGATGCTTTTCGAGATGTTTGAGTATTTAGTGTTATCCACTGATAATGTTTATCTTTCTCATAAGAGGGAAGTTATTATTGGGGATTACTCATTTATTGGAATGCATCATGTTCCGGATTATCCGTTTGGGTTGAAAGATTGGTGTCGTCGCGAAGATCAATTTCCCATCGATCCTCTTCAAATTCATTTGCCAGCTACGACAGAGACTGGAAGTTATAAAATCATTCCTAGTTTAAAAGAATGGTTAGATAGCAGACCATCTATGGAAGATTTACTTAGTTGGCTTCCAGAACCCACAAAAGAAAAGGTGGTGTATAATTTCCATGCGCCTCCAAGACTATTAGGATTTGACATATGTCAAGGAGGTCGCGCAGAAGTGGGGTCTTATGCAATTACGGATTTTATCATGGAGCGAAAACCACTCCTCACCATTCATGGTCATATCCACGAAGCTCCGTTCTATTCAGCAATGACTATTAACCGGTTAATTCCGGAGACTGTGTCTATCCAACCTGGACAGTTGGGAGCTTATCAAAAGCTGGTATACTGTGAATTCGAACTAGAGAACATAGAAGACACTTATGTGAGAAAGGAGGTAAGTTGGAAAAAGAAGAATGAAGACGATCAAAAGAGTAGTGGAGCAGAATGACACGATCGCAGGAAAGTTATTCGACCTACTCATTGAGGCTCTGATTATAACCTCTCTGATCGCATTTGTAATTGAGACTGACCCAAATCTTGACGTAGCTGTTAAGTTATTCTTATATGACGTTGAGACTTTTACGGTTACTATCTTTACAATCGAATACGTCCTGCGAGTACTGGTGGCCGACCGTAAATTAAAGTTCATATTTAGCTTCCACGGTATTATTGATCTTCTAGCAATCCTTCCATTCTTTATTGTGATGCATCACGTCGACATTAGATCCATAAGGGTATTCAGATTATTCCGGTTGTTTCGCATGTTGAAGTTCCTCCGGTATTCTGATGCGTTGAGTAGTTTGGGAGAAGCTATATGGATGGTTATATATGAACTAATAGCGTTTACAATTCTAACGATATTTGTGCTCTATATCGCTGCGGTTGGTATCTATTATTTTGAGCACCCAGCTCAACCTGAGATATTTAAGTCTGTTGCTGAAAGTCTCTGGTGGGCAATGGTAACATTAACAAGTGTTGGGTATGGCGATATTTATCCTGTTACTGCAGGAGGACGATTATTTACATCGTTGGTTCTAGTAGTTGGTATGGGTACAATTGCAGTTCCTACAGGATTAATATCATCTGCATTTACACAGGTGATTCACGATCGAAAAGATAGGAGGCTTAATGGAAGAAGTCAAAGCATTTCCGACACTGTATGCTCTGGACCGAATGGGACGAGTGAAGGAGTGGACCGTATCAGTTCACAAAAATCCTGATGATACTGCAGTCCTTCGAAAAGAGTTTGGTATAGTCGGAAAGAAAATTCAGAAGAATGAAAGAACTATTAAAAACGGAAAGAATATCGGAAAAGCGAACGAAACGACTCCGGTAGAACAAGCATTATCAGAAGCAGAGTCAGCAATCAATGTGAAGAAACATTCAAATCATGTTGAGTTTGTTCCTGATCCCAAAACCTTCAAACCGCCGTACTTGTTACCTCAGTTAGCAAAGGGTGTTAAAAAAGGGAAGATAAAATTTCCTGCATATATCCAACCTAAGTTAAATGGGGTATGTAATCTTTCGGAGATAACCGAAAGTGGTGTATTACATCATTCAAGAGGTGGTCAGTTATTTGAGACGTTGGCTCATTTAGACGGGCCCTTGCGTACAATCTTTCCAGAGTTCAGTATTCTACATGGAGAGTTGTATGTTCATGGGTGGAGCTTGCAAAAGATAGGATCGTATACAAAGGAGCTTAAGGAAGATGCGCATCGGCTTCAATTTTGGATTTACGATCTTGCTGATCCAAGTCTCACCTTCGAACAAAGGTGGCGGTTTCTCCAGAGATATATGAGAAACAATACTTTTGATCCAATGCTCCACCTCGTACCAACTGTGGTTGTAAATGACTATGGTGAAGCTAAAACGTTTCATGACAAGTGTGTCCAATCAGGATACGAAGGTGCAATGCTCAGAAACATGGATGGGTTTTATCTCTTTGAATTCAACTCAAATGATCTTGAAAAGGTCAAACAATATCAAGACGCAGAATTTGTAATTGTCGGAGGAAAGGAGGGGGTAGGTAACGACGAAGGGTGTGTTGTCTTTAGATGCTCAACTGAGGATGGAAAAGAGTTTGATGTACGTCCTCGTGGGACAGTTGAAGATCGGCGCAGAATGTATGATGAACTTGACAGTTTTGTTGGAGAACAACTCACCGTCAGATTCGCAGAGTATAGCGATGATGGGATACCTCTCCAACCTGTCGGAATCGTTGTAAGGGATTATGAATAATGAAATGGACAGAGCCAAAGGACAAGCGCGATGGAGAAAGAAAGGTTGTTAAGAAATTCCTGTGGCTCCCACTTTGAATGAACCACGAATGTAGGTGGTTGGAAACCACCAATGTTTTACAAATATTCATGGGAGGTACTTGGACAGGAAAGTGGTACGACGTAGACTTCTTAGATGAGAAAGAAAGGAGTAAATATGGACGCAAGACTATTGTTAATCGACGCACAGGAAGACTTCTGCAACCCAGGTCTGAATGATCAAAACCAAAAAGATGACACAAGGACCGGGGCGTTGTTAGTACCAGGTGCATGGGATGATATGGTAAGAGTCGCGGCGATGATTGAGAGATTGGGAAATCGTCTTACAAGGATCGTTGCTTCCCTTGACCAACATCATCCGATGGCGATCTTTCACCCGCTATACTGGCTCGACTCGAAGGGTCAGCATCCTGACCCATTTACTATTATTACGCATAAGGATGTGGTCGACGGTGTTTGGAGAACTACCCTTCCACAAGAACAACAATGGGGTAAAGAATATACTCTTTCGCTTGAGACCGACGACCCAAACACCGGAAGAAAGGGTGGTCGATATCCTTTGTGTATCTGGCCCTATCATTGTCTCATTGGGACAAGGGGCGCCAACCTCGTGATGCCCATACAAGATGCATTATCTGCGTGGGCGATCAAGGGAAAACGTTTTGTTGATTATGTAGCCAAGGGTTCTAACTATCGCACTGAGCATTATTCAATTGCAAAGGCGGAAGTAGAGGACCCGAGAGATCCAATGACCGGACTTAACCATGCTCTGATTACAGCTCTCGAACAAGCTGATATTGTGGGTATGGCAGGTGAAGCTCGTAGCCATTGTTTCGCCAATACGGTTCGGGACGTGATGGACAATTTCTCTGATCCAAAATATATCGGAAAAATGGTATTGTTGGAAGACGCCACTTCAGACGTACCGACTTTCGAAAATCTTGGAGAGGAGTTCCTGGAAGAGTTTAAGGATCGCGGTGGACAAATCTCAACGACGGTTGATTTCCTGGTATAGGAGGTGGTGCTAGTGACAGTAGATAAAGAAATGCAAACAATGCAAATAGCTGGACCTGGGGCGTTCCAATTCTCAGCAACAAGGCCCGATGACCTCCAAGAGGACGAATATACTCTGGCGGTTATAGTTGATGATGTAAGTCCATCAACGGAAGGTCACAGAGATGGACAATGTGAGTGTAATAAGAACATTGTCGGAGCATGTAAGAAACATCCCAAATCTGAGAAACTCATCCTTAGAAGGGTGATCTTCGGGAGTCGTATTGAAGAATCCCATGGTTTCAAAGAGTTGATTGATGTCGATCCGGATGAGTACAAACCGGAGCCAACAATCGGTGGATCTACATGTCTATTCGATGCCACCTATGATGGAGTATCCGCAATCCTAGACTACGCCAAGCTCCTGGATGATACGCAGGATATTACCTGTAATGGTATCGTGTTTGTGATCACCGATGGTATGAACAATACCGGTACTTTCATGGACCCACATCCTGTAAGGGATAGGATTAGAAAGGCACGAAAAATGGAAGAGCTTGAATCAATCAAGGTCATCCTGATTGGTCTTTATGATCCAAACGATCCGTATAAAGATGCGGTACGAAGACACCTCTCTGAATTTGAAGTGGAGGGGGAGCTGGACCAGTATGTCGACGTTGGAGACGCCACTCCGGAAAACCTCGCCAAACTGGGTGATTTTATCAGTGAGTCCATCAGTTCTCAAAGTCAAGCTTTGGGAGGTGGGCAACCAAGTCAAAATCTCACGTTCTAATATACTCGAAGATATGGTCCCCACCTACTACTCTGGTGGGGACCAAAGGAGATTGACATGTCAAAGAAATTTAACGAATGGAGTCATTTATTAAAGCACCTTATCATTCTTGCGATAGTGTGTGTAATATTTTTGGGTCCATTGGTGTTTGTTACTGCGAAAGACAAGGTAATGAAATCCTTGCCAACTTTCAATTGCGATGAAGCATACAGAATAGGATTCAAGAGTGGGGTTAGGACTGTCGCCGCACAATTCACATCTGAATGCTATTTAGATGAAACGCTTGGTCTTGGAAGTAATTATAATGACGATAGATTTTGTCACTTCAGAATGCAGGATGGTGTAGAAGGGAGGATTGAATATCCAAAATTCATGAGGAAGGAGAAGGAGGATGATGGACTTACACGAAGCAGCGACGACCATTTTGAATGAACATGTTTCTATGGATTCTTTTCTCAAACGGGGAAAGAGTCATCCAATCTGTCAGGATTTTATTCTGACACACCCTAAGTTAAACGCGGTGATCTTATCGGATGGGTGCTCAACTGCGCCAATGACCGATTTTGGTTCAAGGATTCTCTGTTCACTAGCTCTCACTTTCTTACATGAGAAGAGAATGGAAGTTGCCAGATATGAACCAGACCACGCTAGAATGGGAGAATGGATTATCAATAGAGCCTCTCTTGTCACGAAGGTTCTGGGAATTTCCAAACAATGTCTGGATGCTACCTTGATTGTAGCTTACCGAATTGATGACAAAATCCATATCTATATGTATGGTGATGGTGGAGTCATCCTTGTTGATAACAAGGGGGAAGTGACATTTTTCGATACAAAGCTAGATCCGAATGCGCCCCATTATTTGTCTTACGATCTTGACCATGCTCGAATGCTTGAGTATCTCAGACTCAGAGTGGAGAAAAAAATTGTAGTAGAGAAGAAGGATGGTATTGAAGAACAACCTTTGACCAGTGCTTCCTTCCCAGTTAAAATGGAAGTTTCATTGTATGAGTACCCAACAGTACTCATCACGTCAGATGGAATCACATCTTTTGAGCATCTGGGTGATACCCTCTATGATGTTATTGGGGACCTGGTCAAATTCAAAACTACAAACCCAAAAGCTCGGTTTCTATTTCGAAGAGCTAGAAAGGTGATCAAGACATTGGAAAAATGTGGAGCAGTACATACAGACGACATTTCAATCGGTGGGTTTCGATTACGAAAGGATGAGTCATGCGATATCAAATTAGAGGTAAAGGAGGAGTCAACCTAACCCAACGAAACTTTATCGCTAAGGGTGGGGAAGGAAAAATCTTTTCAAGTAGTGGGGTTGTATTTAAGATTTACGAGAACCCATCAGGTATGATCCCAGAAGCAAAAATTGAGGAACTTGCAGTCCTCAACAGACCAAACATACTTCGTCCTTTGGATATTGTACTTGACAAACGAGATGCGATTGTTGGGTTTACGATGTCTGAAGTGAAAAATACAGTTCCGATATGCAAGATGTTTACAAATACTTTTAGGAATGACAATGGAATTACAGATGATATGACTGGCGCAATGGTGGAGCGTCTTCATGCGGATACCTCGTTCATCCACCAAAAGAAATGTCTCATCGTAGATGGGAATGAATTGAATTTTCTAGTGGAACTTGGTAAGTTTGACGTACCATTTTTCATTGATGTGAACTGCTACAAAACTCCATCCTTCCCTCCGACAGCAATCATGCCAAATATTCGAGATTGGACCAGCAAAGATTTTTCTGAACTGACAGACTGGTTTAGTTTCGCCATTATTGCATGTCAGTTATATGTTGGTATTCATCCTTTCAAAGGAAAACATCCCAAGTACAAAAAGAATGAGATGCAGAAAAGAGTTATGGATTCTGTGTCGATTTTCAATAAGGATGTAAGAGTTCCTAAAGCTGTTCGAGATTTCGGACTTATTCCCAGGAACTACTTAGATTGGATGGTTGAACTTTTTGAAAATGGAAAACGAATTCCACCTCCAACAACAGCTGGTGCAGTCGGAGAAGTTAAGGAAAAAATAATTGTCGTTACGTCAACTGATAACTTTGAAATCAGAGTCATAAATGACTTTGTAGATCCAATTCTGTTTTACAGATATACTCTTCAAAGAGAGGTAACGAGGACTACAAAAAATTTATTCCTTGGATTGACAAAGCACGCAGTATCTACTGGAGTTAATGTAGTATTTACACCCTCAAGCGTAACTCCAATACTGGCGAAGATTGAAAAGGGAATGTTGAAGTTAAAGTCGTTAGGAAAACCTATAACAACTCCAACCATAGCTGTATCTGAGATCATGGTAGTTGACAACACGTTGTACACTAGACACGAAGGTGATTTGTGTGAATTCAAGTTCTCTGAGATTGGAGATAAAATTCTAGTGTCTTCAGCTCACGTATGGAATATTGCTCCAAAATCTAGCTTGGTGTTTACAAACGTCATCTATCATAGTTTACTTGGAGTCCCATACTTGTTCATTCCAATTCCTGAAGTTACTGGAAAAACTCACTCCATAGCGGTCAATGTATGTATTGATGAACTCGCTGGATATAAGGTGTTGGATGCGAAGTATGACGACCATGTATGCGTCGTTCTGGGTCATAAGGATAATCAATATGACTTAATTGTTATTAAATTCGACAATAGCTTTAAACATGTATGTCGAGTGATTCCTAACGTGGACGACCAAAATGTAAATTTCGTAACTATGGAGAAGGGAATTGTAGTCTTAATCCATGACGACAAAATGGAAGTGTTCTCAAAGAATCCGATGGATACAACCATCAAGCTGATCGAGGATAAAGACCTGGATTCGGATATGAGGTTATGCAAACATGGAGCGGCGCTTCGATTTCATAAAGGGAAAAAGCTCTACTCCATCAAAATGAAATAGGAGGGTGTATGCGATTCTGGAGGTGGCTAATGGGTCAGATCGAACAACTCAAAGAAGCTCAGAAAATCTTTATTGACGCAAAAGACTGGGAAGAGGTGTCGAGACTTCAATATGAAATTGATCACCTTTTGACAAAAGGGGAAGGGGAAAAACCAAAGAGATTGGAACTGTGGATGGTCATTCATATCCAACGAATGATCTTACATCACATGGCTTCTGTACTAAAATCGCTAAACAAACTGGACAAGGAGCTCGAGAATGCCAATAATAAAAAGCCTGATGGACACGGACCAGTATATCCTTAGTATGTGTCAAGCCATCCTTCGAAAACAACCAAACGCCATGGCGAGGTTTAAATACAAGGACAGAGGAGACGATGTCGTTTTTAACGACAAGAAACTAGGGAGATTGAATGAGGAATTAGATGCGTTTTGTGATCTTCGATTCAATCGTATGGAACTAGATTGGATTTGGGATTTGCGATATACAGAACCCTTTTACCTGGAGCACCTAAGGATGTTTCAACCAAACCGGGATCATATCCAGACTTATCTTTGTCCGGATGGACGTCTCTGTGTCGACATTTATGGACCGTTATCATCTGTGATTTGGTTTGAAGTACCAACCCTCCGGATGATATCATGTATCCACCGAGAGGAACATGGTGAGTTTCCATTTATCGAGGGGAAGAAAAGACTAGAGGATAAAATCGCCTACGTCAAAAGTCGAATCCATCGAGATCTTCTCCGACAATTAAGGATTACCGACTTTGGAACAAGACGTGCATGGTCACCAACTTGGCATGAGCAAGTTATTGGCAGAATGATAAAAGAAGACTTCTTCACCGGAACTTCTAATATGCTTTATGCTATGTTGTATGATCTTCCATGTCATGGGACAATGGCTCACCTCTGGTTACAATTATTTCAGCAGGTTGGAATACAACTTAAGTATTTCCAGCAAGAAGCGTTGAAGACCTGGGCGGAGGTATATCAGGGAGATTTGGGAATTGCTCTTTCCGATATTGTTGGGATGGATGCATTTTTCGATGACTTCAACTTATTCCTTTCTAAACTGTTTGATGGTGCGCGACATGACTCTGGTGATCCATACGAGTGGGGAAACAGGTTGATCAGGCATTATCAAGATCTCAAGATTGACCCGTTGACTAAATTTGCTGTATTTAGCGACGGCTTGTCTTTCGAAATGATTGTTGATCTATTTCTGTATTTTCACTCTAAGATCAAAACCGGATTTGGGATTGGAACGAGTTTGACAAATGACCTTGGGTTTCCAATTCCAAAAATCGTCATTAAGATGGTTGAGTGTAATGATGGTCCTGTGGCAAAGGTATCTGATTCTTCAGGAAAGGGTATGTGTGAAGATGCAGAATTTGAAAAAACGATACGAAGAACTTTTGGGATTGAAGGGGTGGAAGAGAATGGGTAGATCGAAATGGGATTTACGAGACAACCATAAAGAAATGTATGACAACGCTGTCGAGTGTTTGATTCAATACCTGCGACGGGAAAATATACAAAAATTGATTATTGGAATATCCGGCGGGATTGATTCAATGGTATCTGTAGCCATTGCAAGAGCTGCTGTTGATACTGTTCGTCACGTCAGGATCTATGGAAGATATCTTCCAATTGAATGCGCTAGAACAACCGAAGAGATTGCTGTTGAATTAGATCGAGTCGCTGATGTGGGAAGGTTGTTTTGCGACAACTTTAAAGTCCACAGCATGGATGTTGCATTCAGACAATTAATGCCAGAACTCGAGCACATTAAGAGTGATCCAAGAGGACCGTTTACCTTTGACGATAAAGTCCGTCGTGGGAATGTTATGGCTAGATTGAGAATGATCCAGTTATTTCATATAGCGCACGAATTGGACGGAATGGTCCTTTCCACCGATAACCTTACAGAGTATTACCTTGGTTTCTGGACATTACATGGTGATGTTGGGAACTACGGTTCTATTCAGAATCTCTGGAAAACAGAGGTGTATGGAATTGCTGGATATCTCATTGACCTCTATCGGACACCTCCAGTAAATGCGCAAGAAGAAGCTAACGCAATCGCAGCGTGTTATGATGCGATTCCTACCGACGGATTAGGAATTACTGATTCCGATTTTGCACAGATTGGAGTCAATAGTTATTCCACTGCAGATATGATTATCATTGATTATCTATCCAGGCGAAATCTGCATGAAAACCATCCAATCATTCAACGACTAGAGAGGAGTGAATTCAAGAGAAGGGATCCTTGTAATGTTCCAAGACATGTTCTTGTTGGGAGGTGACAATTGACAATAATCGGAGTGGACGTTCACGGAACAATTGACGCAAACCCTGAATTCTTTGAACCTTATTTACGCCTGATGACCAAAATGGGTCATATATTGTTTATTATCTCCGGACCTCCAAAAGACCAGATTGTTGAAGAGTTAGAACAACTGGAGATTATGCAGGGGGTGCATTACTCCACAATTATTTCCGTAGTTGATTATCTTCGTAACTGCGGAGAAAAAATGTGGCAAGATGAAAAACAAACGTGGTGGTGTAAAGATGAAGTTTGGTGGGCGTCGAAAGCTAGGATATGTGCGGAGTTTGGTTTGACTCATATGATTGATGACAAAATAGAATACTTACCTGAGTTCAAAAAAATCGGAACTATTTTCATTCTATGGGAGGGAACGGATGCGAGTACCGCCAATAAGAGTTGAAGTGTTGGATGATCCAGAGAATGTCAAGGGGGTGGCTCAACGGATCGCCGACAGTCTGGTCAGGAGCAGTTGGAAAGGTAATATTGAAATGGTAACTCTTCTTGGCTCTTTTCTTAATCAGTGCGGAGCTGAGTTTCATAAAAAGGCGGAAGGTGTTAAAAAAGGAGGAGAATACAAAGCATGGTTCGATGGATCGTCAAAAGGAAATCCCGGACCTGCGCAGATTGGTTATGTGATTATCAACGACGAAGGGGAAACGGTTTCCAGGCGTGCGGAACCGATTGGTACTGAAACAAACAATGCTGCTGAATATAAAGCTCTTCGAGAGCTTGTGGCTACCTTGAAAACCCTTGGGGTTCAGAGTGTACATATTCAGGGGGATAGTAAACTCGTGGTTGAACAAATCAATGGAAATTGGAAAGTAAGAAACGAGAAACTTAAATTGATATACGACGAGATAAAGAGAGATCTCGCCTGTATACCAAACTGTACAATCGAGTGGGTTCCAAGAGAAAAGAATTCAATGGCTGACCGATTAGCCCAACATGGAAGGTAGATGGTTGTTTTGGAAGGGTCGTCAACTACAGTTGACGGCTCTTTTTTTGTCGTCATAAAAGGATTACTGTTCTATATATATTACTTTACGGATGGGGATTCTCATGACTAAATTTTGGAAGGAGGAAGGGATATGTTATTTCGTTTTATGGGTATTATGCCATTTGGTGGGTTTGAGTTTACTTGCGACTGTGGTACCTGGCAGAAGTTTGATAAAATCACAACTGGAGAAGTCAGACTCCAATGTAGAACTTGTCAAAGGACTCTGAGAATTTGGCAACAAACCAGCCACTGGCATTTGGATATAGAAAATATGAGCCCGGTTCCTACAGACATTCCAGGTGGGGAAGGAGCTGGTGCAACTACTCAGTAGGAGGTTATGTTTATGAAGCGAATACAATTTTGGGGCTGCACAAAGTGCGGCTGGATTGGACCTGAAAATCCGGGTTTATTGGATGCTCAGATGTGTCCGGAATGTGCAGAAGATATTGTAAAACTTACACATTGTTGGGGTGCAACATGTAATAGCAATCCGATTCGTATGGTTGGAATTACTGATGGACCCTATGGACATGCATGTTCATTGTGCGGAAAAACTCTTCGCACCCATCCATTCTTTGGTCAGGGAAATGAGTATGATAAAGGTGATTCTGTAAAGTGGAATGCTTGGAAGTCATTAGACGCTTTTGAGAAAGCTAAAGTTTATAGGCGGTATGGTTTTCCATCGCCTTCGTAAATGCAAGGAGGTACTCGCAATATTAGCGGGTTGTGTCAATACAGGTTTCATGGAATAACCTGAGATAACGACAAATTATATTATGTCGGATCATAAAAGATTCCTATCATTCTTACATTTTTACTCCAAGATTAGGAGGGTATCATGATTTATTGTTTAGGCGCCCGCTATGGGGGCGAATGGATGGTCAACAAGTTTGTTGACGCCGGTGTTGCGTGTGTTGGATGGAAAGAAGAAGATGCTCCTGCAATTTATAAACAACTTCGGAGTATCCAAATTGGTGACATAATAGCGCTCAAAGCGTTTGGAGCCAGCAGCGAAACTGTAACTATTATGGCGGTCGGTGTTGTTACTGACGATGATGTCAGGAGAGTTACCGCCGACCTTGGTTATGGAATTGAAGTTGATTGGGTTAAACATGATTCCGATGAGGAAGGTTGGACCATGAATCCAAAAGCTTCACACGACAAACATCGTAATTGTAGAGTTGGAACTCTATATCAAGAATTCAACCCAATAATCCAGAGGGATATTATTGACCTCATGTTACATCCGGATAATTGGGACGAAGACTAGAAACATGGCGGCTCATCTTCCCCGGTGAGCCGCTAATCCCAAGGAAGGGAAGGAAGGTGAGGTAAGTGGAATGTCATCTGTTTTGGTGCAGATTCATTGTCTTTTCTTTGTGTGTAATGTTTATCGTAATATTTCGAGAAATAAAGAACAGGCGAAAATAGTTTACGGGGCGTCCTTACCTTCCAAAAAAATTCTGAAGTCGCACGCTTCATGAAGAGGGCGCCCCGTACTCTTTTTTTTTGTATCCATTATATATGAGTATTCTATATATATTATGAACTGAGTCTTATAGGATTATTAACCTGAATACCGGAGGTGAATCATGGGTGGTACAATTACCAAGTGGCACTTTTTTAAAATCGCCCGATACTTCGGTATCAGGGCGGCGTTTAGGATTTTATTTAGTAAGGATAAAACAGCTTTATTAACATTGTTTATAGAGGCTTAAGGAGGTCGGGATGAAAAGGATAATCTTAATCGTGTTGATGTCGGCTCTCTTGTTTGGGTGCGTACATACTGGGAGTTTGATTGACAGTACCGAAAAAGGGTGGTTGGTTAAAACTGCCTTGGAGGTGGATCATGAGTAACAAACCAAAGTCAATGACTAAATATCAAATTGAGAAACTAGCTCGAGAATTCAGACTTCATCAAGATGCTCTGTGGCATAGTCCATTTTCCCATCCAATCTCTAAACCGATTCGAGAGAGTTTAAGAGCAGTTGGATATGTGAATTGGTCTGACTTGTCTGAGTTGACTCTTGATGATTTGTTGAAGATTGATGGGATTGGAATAACTAGAATTAAGGCTCTTATTAGATTTCTGATGCTTCATAATCTACTTGATCGGACTAAATTTGGTCAGGAGTTTGAGCAGGGTCTTGACAATGAGAGAATGTCACCAAAGAGACAAATTAAAGTAAATGAATGGGACTGGGAACAGGAACATCATTTGTTTTAGGTACAGGGTTATTAGTACAACGGAAAAAAGAGCTTCCAGTGAAATACCTGGAAGCTCTTTTTTTGTATCCATTATTACGTCTGTGAGTATATATATTACTTACTTGAATAGGATTATTACGCAAAACTAAGGAGGATAAAATATGGAATTAGAACAACATGAATATGGAGCAAATGACTTTGAAAGAATTCTACCTACTAGACCATTACGTGTTCTTTACGAAAGTAGAGAATATCTTGGGCTGTCCGGACCACCAATCGATCCAGTTGAAGTATCCAAACTATCCATACATCGTCTTTTGAAATGTAAAGATATGGGAAAAGAATCTGTTAAAGTTATTGGTCTTGCATTGCAAAAAGTAGGTGTAGTGGAAGATGGTAAAGGTTGGTGTGGTCAGTTATACGGAAGTTATAAAAATCATCAACCAGAAAGATCCAAAGAGAATATTGGCGAAATAAGACCTCTCATAGAAATGACGGAAAAAATGATAGGGAATATCTCAAAAGAAGATTTAAAAGTCATATATGAGATCTTCAACAAAGCTGATCCAGATGCTATGAAATCAGGAATAGCTAACTGGTGTGATACTGACGAGGAGTCTATTAAAGAAGAAATGAAAGAAGACTATTTCTATCGTTATGCTGTAGGAAACTACATTGAAGACTTCGTTGAAAAATGTATTGCGAAGTGGTTGGGTGGGGGAATTATAGATCTTTTGATTACTAAAAACGTCCAAACATGGAGAATAAAATATAGAAAATTCTTTCATTTATTTCGTAATAGGAAAGATATAGAAGATCTGATTGCATTGGTGGATTGGGTTAGAGCTTTAAGATTCTAGAATCTCCTGTGGGAGATGGTCCACAAAACGGATCGTCTCCCAACCCATCTCTTCTAGAAGGGCGTCTCTTTTTTTGTCTTTTTCTTCGTCGTGCCAGTAAGACCCGTCATACTCAAATGCTAATTTAAGTTCTGGTACAGCTACATCTATACAAAAACCAAGGACAGGATATTCCATGACTGCTGTTGGGTATACTTCTTTTACTAGGGTGAAGAGTTCTTTTTGGGGTGCTGAGATACGTGGGGTCATTGAACATCCAATTGCTCCAGATATACGAAGTTCTTCTATACGTTCTGCTGCTCGTTCTGGACCTAACAATTCTTCATAGGTTTTACCCTTACAATGGTGTCCATTCTCTTTGAAATGTTTCTTTAATCCTTCTGAGGATTTTTTAGCTATATCTGGGTCTTTCATTGGATTATTATCTCCTTTGAATTTACCAGAGACTCTTTTGTTCTTCATAACATTTCTTACGCCATATTTTTTCTTAACCGCTTCTCGTGTTTTCTTTTCTAAGACTTTACTGCCATATCCTACCCCGCCGTATTTTTTCTGACATGTTGAGGTAATTTTTTTGTCACACTCTATTCGAACTCTACTTCTTTTATCTGCTTCTTCTTTTGTCATTGTTGGAATATTTGGAAAATCTCTAAGAACATCGTCTAATGTTTTATTATGTATCTTTTTCAAGTGTCCCCAATGTATCATTTTAAATTGGTTATCTTTACCCTTTGGACAATACGGACACTCTACATACGGAACATCCTTAATCTTATGTTTACATTTTCTTCTTTTACTTAGAGGATTTCCTTTACTCATCTATATTCCTTTTAGAATATGTTCTTTATTTGTAAGTTACCGACAAAAAATAAGTCCCCAACCCGAAAGTTGAGGACTTATTATGTTTGTTAAGTACTTACCGATTAGGTAATTGTACAAGCAGCAATACCATTGCTCCTAATCAACGCAGTCGCATAACGACTTAGAATTGTTAGGGAAGGCGTTGCCCCTAATGGGTAAGGGTGTAATACGGCTGGCACATAGGGCGCATAAATGTACACGCTCTTGAGCTCTTCCGCTGGTTTGTATACGCAAAGCATTGTGCCTTGTGGTACAACCGCTGATGTTAGAACTCTCCACTTCCCGCCAGCTACTGTAGCACTCCTGTAGCCCATGTCGCCGTCCACACTTGATGTCCCTGTATAATTGAAGCCCTGTAAGTCTTCAAGAATAGCTACATCTAGTGGGTTAGCAGCGATGGTATTCGCGGATTCCATATTTGTATCCGTGTATACTTGAGCTGATAGCTGATTAAGAACTGGGATGATGTTTTCATGCCAATACTTGTCACCCCAAGTATATGTACCTGGTGCTGTGCGGGAGAATGTTCCGGTATGGTTAGCAGAGTTCAATCTCGCATTGGCAGTGATTAGGGCGTTAACGATTTCTCTGTCGATGTCGAGTGCGATTTGTTGTCCAAGAATGTTGACGATTTCAGCTTGCATGGAGAGGTCAAATAGAGCTCGCATGTCCTGCTCCATATTGATCGTCCAGTTAGCCGAGATTTGTCTGTCCTTAGCGTATAGTCGCACCTTGTCTACGCTGAGTTGGACACTTGGATTGATTTGGTTTTCTTCTAGGGAGAAGGTAACCTTATATCTTACGAATTGTACAACTGAAGTTGTACTAGAAACGTCGACTGTACCATTGAGATAGTCAACTTGTCCAGAAACTACGTCGCTGCTGGCGCCGATTGTTACACTAGCAGAGAAGTGACCTTCAACAGCGGGTACGATGGATACGTCGGTCCAGGCAGTTCCGTCTGTACTTACGCCGGTGATTTCGAAATCTCTTTCAAGGTGAGCTTGTGTATTATCGACTGCAGGAGAAACGGTTCCAAGAACGTCGTAACCCGTGCTTGGTACAGGCATTGTAGCCGCAACAGGTGTACCAACAATAGGACCACTCGAAATGTCAGTCTGTGTTACAGGAGCTGCATAATCTGTCGTGCTATTAGAAGGTCTAAATGTTGAGGTGATGAACGCCTTTACTGTTTCTGGTTTGTCCATTGGGGAAACTGTGATCAATTCTTTTGCTACGAGTTTTGGATAGAAAACTCGAAGAATAGGAAGGGTCAAAGTTTCGTAAGGGTTGATTTGGAACATTGAATTTTCTAGCAAGCTAACACGAGTATTCTCAGCTAGCGAAACAAATGCTTCTCTATCTTTTTTGTTTTCAATAGACTCAGCAAGTGAAGTCACATAGGTATCGAATGCAGAATCGTCTACCAAGACGTTCTTCATGTTACCAGGCTTAGAAGGATCAATGCCCGAGATCTTTTTAGTAGATCTATAGACTTCTGTCAAAAGTTCTTTCATAACATATCCTCCTTGGTTATTTAACATTGAACATTGTCAAATCGGAAACTGTAGGGAATTTGATATTTGTTCTAGAAGGACATATATATTAGAATGAAACAGGGGAGATAAATGAATGGGTTTGTTTCTAAAACGTAAAAAGAAACAAACTTATGTGGCGAGATTCTATCTACGGAGTTTTGCTATTTTTTCGTCATATTTTTTGATTTGCATATTTAATCTTTCTCTACACCTTTGAGGATTTGAAGTATTTGCGCATGCTGCAATTCCTCTCATGATTTCAGTTTTTCCTCTCTGTAATGCTTGAGCTTTATAACCTTTCATACAATCTGACTTATTAGCTTGATTTGCACATGCTTTTGCAGCTCCTGCATAAAATTGATTAAATACTCTAACACCATTCGCAATTGTTTCTGCTACATCTCCTGCAGCTCTTGCTTGACCAGCTAGTTTATCTCGTTTATCTGTAAATTCACCAGCTTTCTTTGCGCCAGTAGCTGTTGCGCCTGCTTTGGTTGCTGGACCATGCAATTCACCATGTAGTCGCATAATCTCATTTTTTGATCCTTGTAAAGATCTGAGACAATTTCCTCTTGCGGGTTCATCTAACCTTCTACATCTTTTCTTTTTTGCTTGGAATTCTTTTTGTAATTGTTTGAGCCTATTTATTTTTGTTTGTCTTCCAGGATCTTCTTTGGGTTTAGGGGAATCAACGGAGGGGACAGATACAGTGGCTTCTTGTATCTCTGATAAGTAAAACTTTACAAAACTATTCATCCAGTAAATCTCTTTTTGATTATGGACATAGTATTTCTTAAATGCTCGTTTAATTTTTCGTCAGGAAGGCGATCAATAATTTTAAGAAGTACTATTGTCTCTTGTCTTGAATTTCCTGATCCTAGAAGACCTGTATTTACCAGTCGCTCAATTCGTTCTAGCAACTTTTTAACTTTCTGTTTTCTTTTGTAACCTTCAAGGAGTTTTTCAAGTTCTGCTTTTTTGGATGATACCAAGTTTCGTTTTTCTACTAACGCTTTTCTTAACTGAATTAATCTAGCACTCTTTTCTGTATACATTTCGTCGAAGAGCGGATAGATGTTTTCAATTATCTTATCTGCTAGACGAATCTTTGATTCATCAATATTTTTAATGCTGATGTCAGGAATGTCGGTTTCTGTTATTTTCATAATTCACTCCCCAACGATTCTAAAACTTTCACTTTTATTCTGAAACTTTCATCGTCAATAACTTCAATTTTTTCAGAGACATTTTTATGGAGTTCATTCGCTTGAGATAGAAGTCCGTCTTGTTTTCTTAGTTTTTCTTGGATGTCGGTTAGTTTTTCATCCACCTGACTAATCTCTTTCCTGACAGAAAAATTTGGGTCTTCTCTACAAATTAAAAAGATCCTATCCACAATAGTTGGGACAAGATCTTTTTTCTTTTTTGTTTTCTTCACTCGTGTATACGACTCATTCGCAAGAATCTTCATCCACTATACCCACCTTTCAAAAAACTCCACCATCCTTGTTTCAACTAGTTTATCAAAATAATTTGGTAAAAAACATCTTCCATTAACACAAACCATACCTGATTGTTCCATTAACATATCAGCTTCAAATCTCATTTCGTTAAAGTCGACTACTGCTGATTTGTGGGACGGTTGTGAAACGGAGTCGAATGCTACAATTGTAAGAGGCGCCTTGACCATATTGTGGCTCTCTAATCTCTCTAGCTCAGCTAAACCTCTCATGCTAAATCCAACTCCAGAATTATCTCGGAGTAAACCTAAAAGAATAGATCCGTTTGGTGTTGACAATGTTTCCATCTCACCAACTAAATGATTACCCCTGAATTCATAATCACGAATTAAATGGGACGCTTCTTTTAGTGATACAGTCGTTTGTCGAATTTGGTCGAACACCTGATTCCCTTGAGGGAAAGGGTGGTCAAGTTCAGAAAGAAAAGCTCTACTTTTCATTCTTGTTCTGCAATCTCCCATACCACTCTCAAGAACTTGCATTGGATACATTCTTTTATTTTGGTTTACTTCGTCTGCAGTTTGTATTGTACAACGAAAGATAGCTTTGCCAGGCGTTTTGCTAATAACTTCCGCTTCTTGGAATATTGCTCCTTCTTGTATGAAATGACTCATAGTTCCTCCATTATTACTCAACAGCTCTGACATCTCTACCTGAAGTAGTATCTCGGTAGTATTTTGATAGTATAGCGTAAATTTCATCTACAAATTTGTAGAACATGATTACGATAGCATCTACCTTTTCTTTATATAAATCTACGTTTGATATAAGCGTTCGAAATAGATCTAATGCTTGGGAAACGTAGTTTCTCAGCTTGATTAGTTGCACATCGGTTGTCATAGAAAGATATGATTGAATTGAAACTAATCTAGAGTGAATCTTCTTCAATTCATAAATTCTACCAACCTCAGCTGGTGATGATGGTGCGTCGTAAGGATGCTCACTTGGCATTGGAGGCATCATGCCACCCATCATTGATGGATCCATTCCGCCCGCCATCGCAGGGTCCATTGGTGCAGCACCTGGCGGTGCCATTCCGGCAGCTGCTGGATCCACCATACCGGGTTGTTGCCCAGCACCAGGAGCTGGAGGTGGTGGAGCGGGTTGTGTTGTGGGGACTTCCCCAGGTCCTTGCTCTAATCTACCGCTATACTTCATTGGCTCGTTATCCAAATCTTGGTAGGTTACATAAGGCTCATCCGTAGTATCTGAGTACGGAACGTCGTCATCTTCTCCACTTTGACCCATTGGAAATGGCTGGGACTTGAATTGATAGTCCTCCTGCCACATATCAAGCACATCTTGTAAGAAATCAGACATGATTAAACTCCGTAAGGGAGGTCGCGTTACACGACCCCCCTTTTTAAGGATTACGGATTTGAAGGGCCAGCGTTGTCTTCCATTACGTATCCAACACCACTATTATATGTACCACCAGATGGTTCATAATAGTTGGTTTCAGTTGTCGTATATCCACAAACAGGACATCTCCACTCGATGACCTCAGGTTGTACGCCACTAACAAACTTTTGTCGTGATGTTTCGATCATGTGTGGAAGACCGCCCCTACTTTCACAGTGTGTACAAAGTCTTGCTCCCATTTTTATATTCCTCCTAGTACTAGTTATGTGATGACTTTAGAATCCGCCCATACCGGGTGCTCCCCCAAAACCACCACCAGCGTCTTCTTGAGGCTTAGTACCAAGTTCTTTTTCAATCTTCTCATCAACCTCATAATTTTTGAGATCTTCCCAATCAATATTCGTCATGTATTTCTTCATTGTATACTGTTTTGGTATTCCAATCCTCTCCAACGTTTCGATTAAGTTAGCTAGTTCACTTAGATATCTAGCTTCTCGTTCGAATTGTAGTGATTTTGGAACAGGTAACGATATAGACACGTTATCTAATATCGTTAAAGCTTCTTCCGGATTTACTATATCATACACCTTTTGTATCAAATCATTTATTTGATGTGTAATATATTTTTGATGTCCAACAATAGTTCTTGCAAAGAGTATATTCTCTTCACCTAGAGCTGCTTTGTTAGACAAATTCTCTTCAATGTTAATAAAACTTGGTGGTACTCCAAGATTGGATACAACCGAGTCTCTTAGGAATTTTAATTCGTCAACCTTACCTCTAACGTCCACACTTCCTTCGTTAAAAGATGATACGTCAACAAATGGTTTTCCATCCTTCTGGGGAATATAGATATCTTCAAATGTTGATATCATTGAAGGAATTGTGTCCACTGTTCCCATACTATCAAGACTGACTTTTCGTTTTCTAAATTCTTCTTTTAACTTCTCAACCATTTTCTTGGCGTCTCGTGGTAGACCAATTTCTACAGCAATTTTTCTTTTCTCTGTAGATTTGGCTAGACGATGAACTGCCAATGCTGTTTCCATTGCAACTAAAGCTCTAGCAGTAAACTGGCAAGAATCAAATACAGATTCTCCATAAGGATAGTATTGAGTCGATGGTCTCATAAAATGTTGCATTCTATCCGGTGGGATATAACGAATGCTCATCATTTTCTCATGACTCGCACCTTGAGCTACCATCGCTGCAATAATGTCTCGAAGCTCCTTACTATCATATTCTTTCATTTGAGGGAGCTTCTTTGCTAGACTCTTTACAATAGTTGCACAAATATCATTGATTATTTGGTCTTGCATTGCTAATTGTGGTACGAATGCAGTCTTTGGAAAAATCAAATACCCAAAACATAATGGATATAACTCACTTTGAAGTTTAACAACTTTTGAAGGATCATGGAAGACAAAATTGATTTTAGAAACGTCATCCATATTCCTTACTTTTGGGGAAGTTTTTGGTAAAGTCTTCTCCATAAATGCACTATAATCAATATTGATTGTGTAATCACTAGCTGTTAAAACTTCTTTCTGTCCAGATTCTATCATTCCTTGTTGCTCAGCTAAATACGCTTGACTTGTAAGAGCAACTTTTGCATCAGCGATTTCTACAAAAAAGTCACCATATAGTAATGTACTTCTGGTAATGACATTTAAGTATTCTTCTAATTTTAATTTCTCAATAATACCTTTTACATGTACAGTTCTTGCTTCGGTTGGTGTTTCGTCTTCGAGAAACTGTTTTGGTTTTACATCTAGTGATACTTTTGTGATATCATCAGGAGCAAGGATATTATCAGTTAAAACATCTAATGCTCGATAGCAATAGTTAATAGTTGAGATAATTCCTTCGAAAGTTTTATATCGTCTAATTCTCCCAGCCTGACCAAATGACGAAGGTGTTGATCCTTGGGAAAAGATTCCTCGCTGGGGATCAATATTAAAACTTGTAGATGACTTCGAAATTAGTGATCTGACTAAATCAATATACCCATTTCTTCCACTGTTAGATTTATAAGACGTAATATCCGCAACGGCTTTATCGAGTCTTGCATCAATGTCAGTTGTTTTTGTACCGACTATTGAGAGTTTTAATTTTTGAAAAGTGTCTTTAAGACTCATATTATCTCCGAGCTTGACCCCTTACCCTTGAGGCATATTTATTCATAATTTGTTGTTTGAATTTCTTATACAGATCTAAGTGATACAACATTCTTTTGTGTAATGGATCATTTCTTTGTTTCGCAAAGTTTGACGCAAGAGACCCAACAGCTCTTGATATTTTTGCTTGTCTAGTGATTCTCGTTTGAGAAGTTGTCTTTGCTTCTTTTGCGAGAAATTTTTCATATAGTTTCATCAATGTCTTGTTCCATTATTTGGTCAAGGGATGCTTGTCGAATCTCGTCGTTTTCGGACTTTGTGTTAAAATACTCAGTTACAAGAAAAATTAAAGTTTCTTCATTACCAAAAAGAAATGTAAATTCTTTTAAGAGAGTCGGACCCAACATCCTAAAAACTAGTTTACAAAAGTCCTTCGAGTAAGTGTTAAACTCTTCAGATGATGGTCTTGTACCTTCAACTGAGAAAACAAGAATTCTATCTTTATAAATCATATCAAAAGCTTTTTCCATATAATAATTCAATACGGACATATAACTTGTGAAGTTATCTACATAACTCTGTCGTTTTTGATAGGATTTATAACTGATTGCATACCAGAGCAATGCTCCAGATAGAATTACTAGCGCAAACAAACTTACAATTATTAAAGTCATTTTAGTCCCCGTCTGTTATAATGTCAATATGTTCCTCTTCTTTCTTCTCTGGCTCAGGTGGTGCAGCCTCTTGGATCTCGACAGACGGTGACCCTTGTACCTCATTTACTAAAATCGACTCAATTTTATGTGGACGAACTACAACATTTCCTGTGGATGTTTGAATGATTGCTACATTTCCCATTTCCAGTACTGCAGAAATTCGTTTTGTATATGAATCTAGTTTTGACTTGTCATCATCTAATATGACGATGGGTGACATACCACCCTGGAATATTCGAATTTCTTTCATTTTCACGCTCCGCTTATTGGTCTACGTCTTCGAGTTTATCTTCCATAATTTTTTCTAAGATCGACATATCTTCTACATTCTTTGGTTCCGGTTTAGGTTCTTGTTTTTTAGGTTTAGGTTTTTCTTCTTTAGATTTTTTAGGTGTATCTTCTGGTTCGATATCTCGCAATGACCAGTCATGAATACCTTGAGACCTGAACACCATTTTGAAAAAGTCAAGTTCTTTTTCTGTTCTGACGATAGTTTCAAACGGTGTACGAATTGGTTTTCCCCGTACGGGCACGACCCGATTCACATCGTTAACTCTTAACTTCTGTGGTTTCATAAAAATTCCTTAAAGGTGGCTACGAGTTTCCCCGTAGCCACCAGTTGGATTATACACGAATTTCGTCAGAGTCTAACTCAGCAGGAGCATCTTCTTCATCTTCCATCGCTTCTTTGAAGATTTGAAATTGTTCGTATAGTTCTTCCCCTGATTCTGCATCCTGTGGATTGCCGATTGGTCCAAGAGCAGCTTCAGCTGCAGCAACACCCTTATCTACGTCAAGTTCTTCTTCCCCTTCTTCCTCTTTTTTCTCTTCGGGAGCAGGTTCTTCTTCTTGTTCATAGATTTCTTGCCAATCGCTCATAGCTTTTGGTTTTGCGGGTGGTTTGTCAATACTAGCTGCCTTTGTAGCGCTGTCTGCATTGTCTTTTCTTGGGGGTAGTTCACCCTCAAAATCCTTCTCAGGAAGACCTGCAGGTTCTGTTCCGGAGTCGTCTTTGGTGAAGTCTTCTTCAGAAACGAGATCAACATCTTCTTCAATCTCTTGTTCCATTTCACCAATAAGTTTCTCAATGACAGCATTTTCCATTTCCTCAGCTTCAGAAAGCTCAACATCTTCTGCTTCCTCGACAGGTTCTTCAGCTTCTTCTACAACCTCAGATCCTTCCTCGAAAATGTCAGAAACGTCTTCGCCGAGTTTGGTTGTTTGTGCTGCGTCTCTGGTTGGTGTTTCATCATCAGCAACAGCCTTCTCAATCTTTTTCTTTAGTCCGCCAACTGCCGCATCTTGTGCTGGTGCTTCTTCAGGCATTACATCGTCTTTATGCTCGACTTGAACGCCCTCGTCAGATCCTTCTTTGAAATAATATCTCTCAAGAATAGATGCAGCGTCTTTGTGGGTTGGTAGCTCTCCACCACCATCATAACCTAGAATGGGATCGAGAAACGGGCCTTTTACGTCGACTTTATCCGACGTATCAAATTCGCTGATGGCTTCTTTTAATAAGCTCATGTAACTAACTTTTCTAGTACCCATTGTTTATATCCTCCTATTGCGAATTGCATATTACATTTGGTGCCAATATACGTGGTATTTTGTAATTTGTTCTATAGAATTTGAAGAATCTAGAGTAGTTTGTTTCTAAAATGCGTGGGAAAGACCTTGGAAGTCTGACAGTAAATTGTCCTCAGATATTGCGTCTTGCTTGTCTGTGTTTGTAATTTTACTACCCGAGATAAATTTGAATAGACTAAAATCAACTTTGAAATCAATACTTACATTGCTCTTCCCACTTCTATTTTTACCAACCTGACAATGCACAACATTCTCTTTTACAGGATCTTTATTAAGGAGAATTACACAATCTGCATGTTCGACTTTCTTAATAGATTCTGAGATTTGATCCACTCCTAGATTTCTAGCATCCTCAACTCGATAAGCTGATCTCCCTAACTGAGTTGGAAGAATCACGGGAATATTATAATCCACTGCAAGACTTTTGAAACTTAGAGTAATATCACCTAATTCAATTCTATAAAGATCGTATTTAGCATCAGTCTTCAAAAGGTCTAAATAGTCAACATACAATCCCTTGATTGCTTCTTTTCCATACTCTTCAATTGCGTCATCTAATACAGACATAATATCTAGTACAGAAACACTTCTAGCGGGAAAATATTTACATATGATTGTACTATTAGTTTTTCTTAATTCGTCATTTAGTTTCTTTTTAATATTGACGCCGTTTGTGATTTCACGAACGACTTCATCCGTTCTCTTTCTAAACAAAGGTTGATATGTTCTTAGCAGAGCTTCTTCGATAGTATTCTCAAGAGTTATGTATACAAATACTCGATTGATTCCATCTTTCTTTGATTCTGCTACTGCTTCACCATCTATAATTGTCATATTTTTTGTAGCAGAGTTAAGGATGAAATTATTAGTTAATGTTGATTTTCCTGACCCAGAAGCTCCAGCAATAATGTATACTCTAGATGGTTCAAATCCACCATTTAACACATCATTATCAAATATTGGAAAACCAGTTGGAATTGCATTCTTTCTTTCATACTTCTTTTTGATGAGTTCTAATACATGATCAAAATCATCTTGCATCAAATCAAGAGATGAAGATGCTGCAATTGCTTGACCTCGATTCTCATTCATTATATCCGTGTATATCCCACGGATCATAGTTTCATAGTTACCTACTACATCATCTATTGAGTCAAAGGAACCATCTTTCAATGAATCGAGGAACTCAGTCAGTTGCCCGTAATTTGCATATAATGTACTTAACTTTTTCCTCAATTTGATTTGTTTTATATTATCTTCAAGGACGTCATCCTTTATTTGCATTTCATCCCTTAACTTAAAGAAGTCGTCAAGAGTTTCATATTTCTTTGACGCCATGATACTATTAAGAGCATTTTCTACTGTCCGTCCATCAATTTTTAAACGGCAGAGAGTCTTCAGACAGTCGAATTTTGTTTTGATATTAATGGGTAGGTCAAGATTATCTTTGTTTTCATATTGGTCCAGAACGGCTTGTATATCTCTATATAAAGTTTTATCCTTTTTTATTTTTGTCGTAGGTGTCAAAACTACGTCAAAACAGGAATTCAGAAAAGATTCCGTAATCAAACACACACCTCCAATTCATTTATATTTTGTTCAATCGGTTCCCATTCTGTTCCGTTAAATAGAAAATATTCATCAATATCTTCGTTATAATATATAGCACCTTTCGCTGGACCAATGGGTTGTGTCATATAAAATTTTGTATCTACAGACTCTCGAATAACTGAAACATGTATCCATTTCGTACCAACTACATTTTCAACAAAATCGACAGTCTTATTTCCAAGACATTTATCACAAAGTTTATATCCATCTACACCGGAATTGATATAAAAAGGTTCGGAGCCACTAATCGGCTCTCGACCAGTGGCTCCGCATCGATCACATGGGATCTTCATTGGATCTGTCATACGGTCATTACCTGTGCATTCGGATCTAAATCTGAAAATTCATCTTTTGCTAAATGCTTCTTGACTAAGTTCTCGCAATAATCTTCGTCCAAGCTAGTCAGAAGATCTAACGTTTTTGCTACGCTGTAGGTCTTCGCTTTTTGTTTTCTTGTGATTTTACCAAAGTTGATAGCACGTGTGACTTCTTCAAGTTGTCTATTAAACTCTCCAACTTCTCCACTCTCGTAAACTGGATATAATCCCCTTGCAAGAGCTTTAAATCTTTCTTCTGCTTTTGTGTAACTATAGAGGTAATAGAGAGCAATATACATCCTGACATTTGGGATAAAAGTTCTGGTTTCTTTTATTGTCCCATTTTTTCTTTTGTCAATTTGTGTATAATAAATGTCATCCAATTCTTGTTCAGGAAGCTTTTTAAATCCAACATCTTCACACATATCTGTCATAATGTGTTTAAATCTGTCTCTAATTGTTTCGCTGTTCATAAACCGAAAATCTAATTTCGATTCTCGAAGGTCCAGTTTATGAATGTTGTATCCATTTAGAATTGGGATAGTCCTTCCCATCATAACTCCCTTATAAAGACCAGAGCTATCATATCCAATATTAATGTCAATTCCATGTACTTTCTTTAAATGGATTTGAAATATCTGATAGAAGAGGACGTCTCTCATTGTAGAACCGCCAAGTACGTGAAAATCAATAGAATTTCTCCCACATTTCTTAGCGTCGTTTAGTAGTGGTACTAATGGAAGCATCGGCATAATACATGGAATCTGTACATCAGATGACATATTAGCCACAAGCCCACCAGTTCCATGATATTGATATTCTTTAAAATAGTCATTCTCCCTGAGTATTTTCATAAAGATTCTCCACAATTCAGGGGTTCTAAAATGGTGAATGTATACCATTTTATCTCTGACTTCTTTTGGCAGTTGTGCGGCTTTGAGATATGATTCTTCATTCAATTTATAAAGATCATCAAAGTCATCAAATGCTTCACAACCAGGACCGGGCGGGATATCCATAACAAATGCTCGATTAAAAAGGTGATGATATTTAATCAGAAAGTCGTCATAGTACAACGCCATAAACCCTGGAATATCTGACTTTGCAACTTTGTTAATGGATATTTGGAATCCGCCAGAGTCGATAATCAGAATACAATCATCATAAATACCATCTGATTTGCAATTCACTAATAACTTCACTTCATCTCTAATGTGAGTTTTCAAATTTCCTTTGAAATTTTGACCAAAAGATCTGAGGTACTTTCTACAGGTTTTCTTAAAGAACCAATTAACCTCTTGGGAAGTAAGATGAGTCTGCTTCCTGTAATAATTTGGTAAAGTTTCAAAGCCTGCTAATGTGTAATTCGCCATTTGTACTACCTCCTATGCTTATTATTTAACTTCCATATTTTATAATAAGCATTTTTAGTTCGAAGCGCAAGCTTTTTTTGTTATTTTTTTAATTTTTTTCTGTCCCGTTTTCCTCTGAAGACGACGGTTCATAAGATACCCGTTTATGGTATATACTTTCTAACTCTTTTGTTAGAACTTGTTTTGTCTTTTTGAGGGTTCCAATCTTCATACTATCAAGCTGACCATCATCAACCAACCTATCAATTGTACCATTAATAGCTTTTTGGATAAAATCCTCAGGTCTGTTGTCAGAGTTAAATAGTGATCTCGCAGTAGCTTCAACACTGTCAACTATCATTAGTATTGCAGCTTCACCAGATGTTGGTTGCGAGCACTTATACCTATATTTATCTTCTGGTTCACTTTTTGCTTTTGCGTGAAATGCTTGCAAAAGTGAAGTTCCATGATGTTGACTCACCACTTCGATAACTTCAAGTGGCATCTCAGGAATTTGAAGTAAATGTAAGACGCTATCTCCAACGTGTCTTGTAATCATATGATATGAAACAAATGGTTCTAGACTATCATGGATGTTCTCATTCTCAGGTTGGTTTTCTGAGAAGTACAGCGGGTTGTTCATTTTACCGATGTCATGATATAATGCTGCACATTTTAAAATATCAGCATGTAGATCTAATTCTACTGCTATTGATTCGCATATACTAGAAACGTTTTGACAATGTTTATATGAGCCAGGTGCCATTTCCCGAAACTTGTCTAAAAGCGGAAATGACACATCAAAAAACTTTTTGTCAATAGTGACATCAGGGTTCATACAAAAACCTCTCAGTTTAGGGTTGATCTAAGTTATCTCCATCTTTTAATTCCATGTCTTCTCTCATTCTAATGAGTTTAGCCATATCAAAGACATAATCGTATACATGAAGACCCTTTGACGCAGCGATGATTTCACCATCTTCTACGCCAATTTCAGAAGCACAATATTCCTTAAGTAGTTGGATCCCACCAAGGTTTGCTGGAAACCCATTCCATAAATCCCAAGATCTAAAGTATGGGAAGAAGTGCAGCTTTCCATCTTGAATTCTCGTGTCAATCAAACGAAGACATGGGGGATCTTGTAATCTCATATCAGTTGGATGAGCTACTTGAAGGACCATTTGGTTATTTCTATAACCTTTATTTTTATATGTCCAGATCATCATCTCAATTGAATTAAGAAAAAATTGATCACCTTTCTCATTAGTAAAGAAGATTTTCTTATTCTTCCATGCTTCATCATCTTGGATCAATATTTCAGCATTTTTCTCTTTGAAATATTCTGCGACATCATTCCACGCGACAGGATACCCACTGATTCTCTGACCGTATGTATAACTTTCTCCAGGTTTTAAAGCAGGTGTCATGAGGTAGGGAAGGTATTCATCTAGATATCCATCTTCTACAGGATTAGGAATACCAAAATGAGATTCAATTTGGGGTAGTAGTGGTCTAGTACCTGGATGTTTAATTCTTACAGAAAACCAGTCATACTCTAGTCGTTTCTGACCAGCGTACGAGCCTCTATCAATTTTAAAAACTCGACCCTCATCAAGGATCTTAAATACGCTTTGAAACCAGGCGTCGGATAAATCTCGCGCTTCGATATGTACACAGTTCATTTCCCATTCTCCTTATAACGTTATTGGACAGGAATCCTTTACAGGAGTTCCACACATTGCACAATATACGATGGGTATTTCGAATACTTGTTCACCAACTTTGCTGAGCGCAGAAGTTTTCTTGATTACAAAACCATGATGGAATACCACAGATTTGCATTTTTCACAAGTAATTGTTTCAGCATCTTCGATATCTTCCATTGACACGGAAGGTCCGCCTCCCATCATTTCTTGAGGACATACTCCTTCATTACCCATTATTTTACTCCTTCATATGTGGCGTATACTTCGCCATCAGCAAGAACTTTGTAAATGACATTATTCACCATGATATCCATACCAGCTCGTTCATGACAAAAAATTGTCTGACCAGGTTTGATTTCTTCGGTGACTTCGTTTCCTACAGAAATTACTTTCCCTCTTAGTTGAGGTTCTTTTTGTTGAGCTGTGTCAGGAATTACAATTCCACCCTCTGTAACTTCACTTGGTTTAATCATTTCAATAACTAGTTTGTCCTTAACCGCTTGTATCATCGTATTCTCCTTTCGTTATACGAAGTCAAAAATCAAATGTTCGCGACTTGAAATATTAAATTTGTATTCTTCAGCCATATCAAATACGTCTGGCGCATTCTTTAAAAGCTCTTCTCGACTTTTACCTTGAATCATAAGGTAAACCTGGTTATGCGGAAATTGTACATGGTTGAGAAATTTTAGAAACTCAATAACCTCGGTTGTTGGTTCACATACAGGTTTCAAAAATACATTGTGAAAGTGCGGTCGTTTAATCAAAATTTGTATGTTGCTTATTGCAGTTTCTAAATCTTTACCGTTGAATAATTTTGGAGAGTAGATGTAATTAACAGGTTTGTCATCTCTAACTACTTCCATAAGATGTAGTAACATATATCCATTTGTTTCTACATTTGCTATTGGATAATATAGCTCAGTTAACATCAATGATGTACTATTGAATTGATTATTCTGTGGAGCGCTAAACGTCGGTTCCCCACCTGTAATCATCAACCCAACTTTTTCATTGTCAATAATTTCTTGTAACTGTGGAATATTGAATTCTGCTTCCTGTTCAGCTCTCATTTTAACTCTAGTATCGCACCACGGACACCGCAGGTTACAATACTTAAACCTGCATAAAAGCATCCGTTGACCGACATTAGGACCCTCTCCTTGCCACGTGTTTATACATTCAATCAACTTAACTTTTTCCACGTAATTCCTCCCTATTGTTTTTTATTTGTTCCATTATATAGTCATAATTTCCTGTTGTTTTTTAACTTCTGTTACAGGCGCCAGTAACAATTGATATCTATCTTCAAAACAAAACTTCAAATTTCCCTTTATATCAGGAATGTAATACTCTGGAAGTCTTGGTTCTTCGTCTGGAATTGCAACCACATCTAATTTTGCTCCACCTTCCGCCATATGTTTATTATAATTCTCCGCGACTTCAGGTGGCGCTTTTTCAATATCAACTCCAAGAACTCGAAACATATAACCCCTTGAACCCGGTACATGAGCTTGATAAGAAATCTTATTGAAATTCTCCATTGCTCTTACACCTTGTGGAATTGTCTTGTATTGTTTTAACTCTCTTCCATAAGATACAGGTCGAGCAATACTCTTGTCTCCCTTTTTAATCAACTGTCTGAACTCTCGTTCTTTCTTATTGATAAACTTAAACCATGTTGAAAGAGTCGCTTCTTTTGACTTCAAAATGAGATCAATTAATTCCTTCATAAACTCTTTTGATTTAGACGGATAATCGGATCTCTTTACTTCTAATCCCATAAATTTCGTCTCATCTACAACTCTTCCTTCATTGTTTGTCACGTGAATTACATAGCGCTTCTTAGCTAAAAATAATCCTCTTGAGATAATCAATTCATTCTTGAGATCGAGTTTATTTGTCTCCATTGAAGCATTATGACTGGTTACAATTTTCTCCATAATCTCAGTATTCAAATAAGTCTGTACTTGATTACACCAGTCCTTAATACGTTCATCTGACTTCTCGCCAGGAAACTTTTGAAAGCAGCAGAAAATTGAATCGGTGTCTCCAGTTACAATATATTTTGGACTTCTTTCAGGCATCTCCGCAGCATACATCTCAGTTTTTGTAGTCCATTGTGGATGGGTAATTGGCTTTTTAGAATGCAAATGTTCCATAAAAGCATCACCCTCAATGATAGAAGCTTTTAATGCTTCCTGACCACCTAGAGTAATGGCTGCAGCACAACCAACATCAAAGAATCTAAATGCTTTATTTGCAATAACACCATATAGTGAGTTAGCTAGAACCTTATAAACCAACTGTCTTGTGTTATATAGATTTTTAGATTCCTTATCACCTGACTCTTTTGCGTCAAGCATCTTCTTCTTATAAGCTCTACGAGAACTCAGTAAGTCTCCTAGAACCTCACTATATACAGACATTTCATCTTTATGTGTTTTGTAAAAACAACCATTGATTGTGTAGATTAGATTTTGTTCTTTAGCTTTTTCACGAAGTTGTTTGATTGTAGCTTTCCCTTTTTTATTTTCAAATGTTGGGTCAATTATGATATCTACTTCTCTATCACTATCATAATCATAAGCTAAATCATATCCATCAGTAGGTTCAACTGTTCTCATTACAAAGTTGTTCACACCAATGTTATAAGTCATAATGATACTTGGATACAGAGATGTGAAGTCAAAATCAGTAATGTTACTATAAATTCCTGGAATTGGTTCTTGAACATATGCTCCTGGATACGGAGTCTTTACAATATGCGGATCTGCATTCTTTGATGCTAACCCTCTTCCTTTTAGAAATGATACCATGATACAATCAACCTGTCCAAATGTCGAAGATGCAGCGCCAAATGAAGATGTACAAATCATTCGGAGTTCATTTAACAAATTGATGTGTTTTAGTTTCTGTTCTAACTTTTCAATTACTTCGGTATCCCTTATGTTGTACTCAATAAATGTATTGAATCTTTCATAGTACATTAAGTTAATTGGGAGTTCAAGTTCAATTTTAGTTTCACCAAGTTCTTCTTGAGCAATAAACCCAAGTTTATAACTCTCCTTCTTTGTAAATGTGAATGACCTATACAAAAACAGCTGGTCTAGTGGAACACAACCTGTTAAATTGCATACAAATCTCTGACCGTCTACATAAAACTCATTATACCTTGAAATACTTCCTCTTGGGATTTTCAACTTTGGAAGTCGATTAAAGATGTACTCCAAGTCAAATGCAATTGAGTTCCAACCGCAAATAAAATCTGGATCTGAGTCTCTAAAGTCTTTAATAAATCCCTTCATTAATGCAACTTCACTTTTATAAATCTTTAGCTTTGTATCACCTTTTGGTGTGATCTCTTCACAACCATTGTCGAGAATGTAGCATATTTTTTCACCTCTTAACATAGTCGTGATTAGACAAATTGGAAAGTCTGCTAATTCTGGTTTTGGAAAAGATTTATTATGTCGCCCTGTGTCAACCTCAATATCAAAGAACATTATATTTGAGTCAACTTTTGGAGCTTCTCCTTGGTTGAAATGATAGTAATCCATAGCATGTTTAGCTGTGATTCTCATATCACCTTCATAAGTGATGTCAGGATCAAGCCTAGACTTTTCCTTATAAGGAACCGTTATTTGCTCCAGTTTGTCGTACGGAACAATTTTTCTCGCATCCATTCCAGAAGGAATTTGATAACAAATGTATTCGTCGCTCTCTTTATGGTAAATTTTCTTATTTTCTCTATCTCGGAACATATAAAGAACTTCACCATTATTTAGGACTTGAATGTCAATCAAACGATACTCATCTGTGTAATATTTATCAGGAATTCTATATCGATGGATTCCTGTCTTACCTGTTTTCTTCACACCCTTCGTTTTTGGACCTTGAATTGGTTTATCTAAAAATGCAACTATATTTGCTGCACTAATAATATCTTCTTCAAATTTAGTTTCATAACTTCTATTTCTATTTACAAAACTTGGATGTACGGTCAATAGAACTTCATAATCTTCCCATTTGAATGTTTGGCCCCGTAACTTTGTGATACCACTTTTCCCAAGCCCGAATGCTTTCATTGGACTTGTTCCCATCAATACAACCAATTTTGGATTACATTGTCTAATAATCTCAAAACAATTTTCTTTACAATGATCTATTGTGTCATCTGTTGGATTTCCTGTATTACCCTTTTCATCTAATGTCAAACATAGGACACAATTAGTCAACAACCACTTGCATTCTTTTTTAATATACTTGTTAAAGTATTTTCGAAATGTTTGTCCAGCACGACCAATTAAGGGTACTTCTTTTTTGATCTCGTCTTTACCTGGATTCTCACTCACAAACACAACATCAACTTGTGATAAATCTTCTGGAGAATTGGTTTCTAATATACAAGATTCTGCATCTAATAGATCACAACTAGAGCAGTCTGCAAACGACCTTTTTAGACTAAACACAAGATTCTCCTCCTATCCATAATAAATGAAAATTCTATATATATTATTAACCGATGAGGGATCGACTCCCTTGACAATTACTTTACCTGTACCATTTTAAAGTTTTCCCTGAGAAATGTTTTCAATGTTACATGTTTTTTACGTTTTCGTTTCTCAATTTTTTTGCGTTCTTTTTTTGGTTTGTCCACTCCAAATGCACTATACACAGCATCTTTGTCCTTTGACTTTTCTAAAATTTTACAAAACAAAGTAATTTCATAGGGTTTTAACGCGGGGAACTTTCTTCTTATCTTATCGAATAAGATATCTGTGGGATTATACGGAGAGTAATGTATCTCCTTCCGTTTTACTCGAAAGTCTTTAACACATTGTTTAACAAAAAAGAATAGATCTTCTCGTTCAATGTATCTAAAACCTATGTTATTTAACCATTGATTCATGTAAGCATTCAACTTACCATTTGTGATAAACGACTTCAAAAGAAAGGTATGGTGAATTGGTGAGTTGTATTTCAATAAATCTGGGACATCTTTACCTGACGGAATTGGTGAATTTACTCGTCCATCAAAAACCCAGTTCCAAAAAACCTTATAAGGACTAACCATTTTAAAACCTCATGTTTAAGAACTCTTCAATTTGTTTCTTTGTATTGAGTGGTTTTTTGTATGACCTAAAACGTATAATTTTTTCTTTCATTTGACATCTGTCTTGTAAATCATATTCACACAAAAACAATGTATATTTTCCATTCTCAGCAAATAAACGTTTTCGTTTTCTTTCTTCCATTCCGTCTGGTTCGCCATGATGATAGATGCCATTGAACTCAATAAGATACGGTGCGAACTTATGACTTAGATCGGGATATTTTCCAGCGAATTGGTTCTTCTTTGTTACGTCACCTGTATATTTCCATTGGTGGGGTTCAATTTCATCTAGCAGCATCTTTACCATTTGCTCAGGTAAATTTGGTCCAAATTTATTTTTATAATAAGATTCTTCGAGTAAATGACATAACATATCAAAAGGTACTTGCCGCCTAGATGGATCTAAAAAATACGTATTTTTTCTTCCTGACTTTCCCATTGTAATATAACTTTTGAGGAATGACTTCATGATGATATAATTTATCTGAGATTTTACTGTTCGCCAACCATAGTATATCAATTCTCCGATATCCACATATGTTAGTGGTGTTACAGTTCCATGGGTCCATAGGGCATGAATAGTTCCTTTCAATGGATGGTCATCCCAAGCTGCTGTTGCCTTTTTCCTTGAAATTTTACCTTTTACAGGTTTCTTCTCTAATTCTCTACGTTGTTTCTTTCTTCGTCTTTCTTTTGCTGCTGCATTCAATTTAACTCCCTTTCATAACATTACATACTCTATCATAGAAAGTGTTAATTCTTTCTTGACACCTTATCTCTGGAACTCTAACGTCGTCATATTCCAAGATATGATCTATCATCTCCAGCAATTCTCTGTCGTTGTCGTACAAATACGCTTGAGGTAAAAGCTCTGGATATGAGTATTTGTTCGGGGCTAATGGAATCACATCATTCAAAATTGCATCTATTACTTGATAACCCCAAGTCTCTTCTTTTGATGTGATAACCATTATTTTTGACATTAACAAAAATTTATAATATGTCGCCCAAGAATGCAACCCCATATCTGGGGTTCGTACAATTTTACCAAATCTTTTTTCTACTTGCTTCTCTAATTTTTTGTTTACCTTTTGGATGCTTGGTCGGCTCACACTTATAAGATTAATAGATTTCTCTTCAGGGAACCTATCCTTGTAGATAAAAGGTGGATTTGGGAGACCAACAACTGAGGTATTATACCATCCTAATTTTCTCTGATGATAATTTGTACCTACAAAAATCTTCTTGAAAAGGCGAGAATGTTGGCACTCTACTTTCCATTTATATTTACGAACAGGTTGCCAGTAATCATACGCATTTAACGCAGACGCGTGACAAAACGCGTATGAATTTTGACATGGCTTATGATATAAGACATTCGAAAATAACCCGGGAAAACTGATGTCTGCGAGAAATAGGGTATCAGACGGGTCGATTTGGACACGATAATATTCCCTTATTAACTCCGTTTCAAAGTCAATAGACAACTTAATAGGCGAGAATGAGTCCTGTCTACCTCGATAGAATTCACCTGATTTTAGAAGGTGTTCACCAAGTACTAAGACCTCATCAAAATGCTTTCTAAAGTGTTTAGGAAATTCTTGAAACCACCATTCCTGATATCTTAATTTAGCTGGATACTGTGGGACAAATATCAGTCTGCTCATCTTCTTCCTCTTCTTTACCCTTCATTTTGTTTTACCTTATTTAGATCAATACAAGGATTGGTAGTTAACCCTAGTTTATGACGTATCCGATTAACTTTAAACCTAAAGATTTGATCGAATAGATGTTGATTCATAAATCTCATCTGTCGCATCATTATATAGACGTCAACAAACTCTTCAATTAACTTGTCCTTTTCAATCCGTTTTCTTTTGAAATGATTAATTGCTGCTAGAGCTTCTCCCATTTCTTCAATACACATTCCCACTTGAGCTTCTTCACCCCACGTGTCAATCGCAGCTTTAAAAACTTCATCATTCAAATCATCCGACATTTTTCTTCCCCCAACTCCATATTGCATAAATGTTAATACCAACCATATAAAGACTCTGAATCAAAAGAAAATCTAAGTCCTTCAAAGCTGAGAATATTACCCAACCTGTTTGCGCAAGAATTATTAAGTATACACCTTGGATCTTTGGTATACAAACTAAAGTTACTCCAATGATACTTATAACAGTGCAACATAGTTCTATTATACGCGGAATATCCATTGATAATATGCCTCAAATAAGATGTACTTCTTTTCGTATCTCCATAAATCAGCTTGACTGCTATATATATTGTTAAGAAGGTTTTCCTTCTTTTCTGGGTTGAAGACCTCTTGCTTCCATGGTACATTCATTTCAGTGCTGTAAAAGATAACATCTAATCCCATTCTCGCAAGACCTTCACCCATCATACCAGCAGCTCTATGTGCAGGATGTGTTTCATGTACGGGATCTGGAAAGTAGAACTTATTATCTGGTTTCATCATACTCATAGGTACATTTTTAAGAAAAGTCTGAGCTTTTAATGTAACAAAATCTTTGAGTAGTAAAACTTCTTTCTGACGTTTTTCATCCATTTCTTCAGTATAAATAATAATCGGTTTCAAGTCTGGATCACACAAAACAGAATAACAACCAATTAATTCATCATCTGCGTGTGGAGCAACAATTATGGTATCACTCATCTTCCGAGTATTCTCCTCTGGTATTTCGTTGTCAATTTCACTGTAAAGTAATTAACAAATGAATTGATAATCCAAGCGATGCATACAATTTGGGTCATTCTTATCAACCCATTCATTATTACGTTCCAATTAAATTCCACGGTATGATCTCCTTTCGTTTATTATATGTTACTAAATTCAAAATTAGTTTCTCATTTAACAAACATGAAACAATCAATATAAAATTACCAACTTATATATATTAATATACGAGTAGAAAAATGTTGGTCATATTTTCGATAAATTCATTCTAAGGAGGTGACGGTGTGACACTAAAGCAAAAGATTTGGGGTGGTTTGATCGTTGGCGGCTTGGTCATAGGATTTTTCATTGTTAAAGCTGCAAAAGCCGCTGTTGTGACTGGCGGTCTTCTTCTCTTGGTACTTGCTGCTGTATTGGGAGGAGGATATTTACTGACAAAAGCGAGACGATAGGAGGACGCATTGGACAATAATTTATGGTTGTTAGGTTCTTCAGTTTTCATACTTGCGGCTTCGTGTTATCTCCTTTTCATTACCAGTGACCCACTAGAAACTGTCGGTGGTAGAATCGGAAAATTACTAAAACTACCGGAAGATGTTATCGCATCTACATTTCAAGCGATGGCTACATCTGGTCCAGAAATCGTTATGGCTATTATAGCGGCGACACCATTTATTACAAGCGAGGTTTGGTCAACCCTTCAATTGGGGGAGAAGGCTTGCTCTGGAACCTTGAATATGGCGTTTTCTGCTATGGACAACTTGCTTGGCATTGGCGCCGTGGCCATGATCTTTATGATTCGAATGGGCAAGGTCAATAAAGATGACCCAATTCCAGTAAAGCCAAGCACATACGTTGGACTCATTTCTTACATCATCGCTTCTGGGTCGTTATCTGTTTTCATTCGTGATGGAATACTAACAGTGAATGAATCCTGGATCTTGATGACCATTGGTGGCCTTTTCGTCCTTTGTCAATTTGTTATACCAAATGCAATAAAAGACAATGACGACGATGAGGAAGAAGAGGATGACGGGTGTGATTGTGTTCCGGAGCTTACAGCTGATCCAATGGGTTGGACAAAAGACTTTGGAAAGTCGATAGCCATCTATGCGTTTTTGGTCTTCGCGCTGGTTGTATTTGTGAGGGAGTGTCTTGGTTCGACGTTCAATATGGCGTTAACTGGATACTTTTCGGTTGGGGGCATTTTGATTATGTTCACATCTTACGTTTCATCATTCCCTGAGTTTATGATGTCTTATCGGTATGTCATCGCCGACAAGAAAGCAGCTCTTCTGGGAATGTTATTTGGTTCTAACGTCATTGACTTAGCATTCGCCGGCTTTAGGTCAATCTGGCTAAGCGAGGAAATGAAAGTTTACACAACTGGTCGATTTCCAGAATTGCTGCCAGTTTATATATGGTTGTTACCAACCATCGCCTTCTTGCTGTTAATCGGACTTAGGACTCAATTTCTCAAGTGGAAACACTCCTACCCGCTCGTCGTGTTTTACGCTTGTTATATTGTATCTGGGTTCGTTTTACTATAGAAGTGAGCACATGGGGTGCTTACGAATTTCCGCTCAACTCACTAGTGAAAGGAGGAAAAGACTATGGCGGAATTGGCGAAGAAAGGTGACAGTGCACCATTGGATGAGGGTTTCTCGCAGTTGATCGCGAAGTTGAAATGGGGCATTCCCGCAGATTTCGATCTCGCAGCAATCATCGAGAAAAAAGATGGTTCCAGTGATCTCCTGTATTTTGGAGCTCGTGGTACTGATGTATCGAACCCAGTCGCAACCCTGTCTGAAGATCAGGGTGTTGGTGACAGCATCGACGGTGGGGAGAATGAAGAGATCATGAAGATCCTGAATCTCTCCGAGGTCGACAAAATGTACATCGTGTCATGGGATTGGGGCGCACTCCAGAAGGGCGATCCATCCAGGTTCAATGACGCGGCTGCCAACGTACGACTGGAGTTCATGGATGACAAAGCCCGCGGTCATAATATCACATTGGAATGTGGTGATATCGCGAACTGCACATTACTGGCCACCATCGACAACTCGAGCCCGATCGGCGCAAACCTCATCAATGAGAGCAGGAGCTGCTTGCTCAAGGGTGCACCGGGAACCACCGAAGAATTGGTGACCAACATCAAGACCGGTATGGGTCTGTAGGTCGATTCTTCATTGGAATTAACTACCATTAGATAGCATAAAAGGAGGAAAATTTTATGCCTACATTGGAAGAGCTGAAAACCAGCGTATTGGAAGATGGAATCGTGGATGCGGACGAAGCCGCGGCGATCAAAGCTGAAATCTACAGCGAAGATGGTGACGAAGGTGCCCGTGTATCCCGCGCCGAAGCGGATATGCTCTTCGACATTAATACGGCCACCAGCGGAAAAGAGAACGATCCTGCATGGAAGGAAGTGTTCGTTGAGGGAATTACCAATCACGTTCTTGGTGATGAGGCCTCCCCAGGTGCAGTCGACGCCGACGAATACACCTACCTGAAGGAGAAAATCGGTGAAGACGGTGTGGTGGATGACAATGAGATGGCTCTCTTGGTCAACATCACCGACAAAGCCGAATCCTGCACCGACGATTTCAATACATACGTCATGGAATCCCTGAAAGCCAGAGTCCTCGAAGACGGCATCATCGATGCTGACGAGGTCGCCCAGATCAGAACCGTGATTTATGGGTCTGGTGGGGGAGACGGAGAAGGCGTAAGCCGAGAGGAAGCAGACTTCATGTTTGCTCTGAACGACGCCGTATCCGGGAAAGAAAACGATGCGGGTTGGAAAGACCTGTTCGTTGAAGTAATTGCCAAACATGTACTCGAAGATGAAACAAGCCCTGGTGTGGTTGACGAGGATGAGGCTAAATGGCTCGTCGACGCTGTCAAGGGTGATGACCAGTACGATGACGCCGAGCTGGCCCTGTTCAGCAAGATCAAGACAGATGCCACCGACGTCCATGAAACCCTTACATTCCAATTCGACCTTATGAACGTCTAGCCGGCGTCATAGTCTCCGCGGGTAGTTAGGACGCCACCTAGCTACCCGCATTCCCTTGAAAGGAGAATGTATGCCAGTATTAGCTCAAAAGGGTGATAAAGCCCTTATAATGGACAACAAAGTCCAAGCCACGCTATTCTGGAAGACACCGGTCGATCTGGATTTGTATTGTATGTACCTACCCAAAGGCTCGCCTGCACCAACCCAAGAAAAGAAGGGCTTCTTTAGCAAGCTCGTGGGTGGTGGGAGCAGGGGAGGAACCTCTGGAGCAGGCCAAATCAACTTCCAGAGAAAAGGAAGTCTTTCCCGACCCCCATACATCAAACTGGATCAAGATTCCGGTATCGGGGACAAAGTGGACTCAACTCAAGGAAACGAAGAGAATATGCACTTCGGAGACTTGGGCGCGGTAGATTGTGCACTTATCGTGGCTAATATCTATGGTAAGAGCACCAATTTCGCCCAGTATGAAGGTAAGGTTACCGTAAAAGGTATGGGCGAACCGTTGGAGGTCCCACTGTCTGAGACCAAGAAAGGTTCTTGGTGCGTGGTTGCAATGATTGACAATCGAACGGGAACACCCCATTTGGTTAATGTCAACAAGACCATGTCCAAGAAACCGGACATCGCAGATTTCATGATTTGAGAAAGGGGGGATAGCTAGTGGGATTCTTAGATACATTGAAAAGTTGGGGAGACGACATCACGAAGGAGGCGAAGAAATTCGCAAACAAAAGCCTGATGGAAGGTACCGTAGCCGCTTGTGCTATGGTCGCCCAGGCTGACGGAACCGTCGACCCTGAAGAGAAACAAAAGATCATCGCCTATATGAGCAGGAGTGAAGCTCTCCAGGTTTACGATATTCCCAAGGTCATCGAATCATTCCAGAAGTATTTGGAAGGATATGATTTTGACAAACACATCGGTGAAGGGGAATGTATGAAGGCGATCCAGAAAATCGCCAGTAAACCCGATGAAGCTCGTCTGCTGGTACGAGTCTGTTGCGCGATTGGGGCAGCAGACGGGAACTTTGACGATGATGAAAAAGCTGTTGTGCGGAAGATATGTAGCGCATTGAATCTACCGCCTTCGGAATTCGACCTCTAAACCTCGGTGGTTGACAGGGGTTAAGCGCGGACCGGATATTGATATGGATAGGTGATAGCCTTACCATTGTCATCGCTCCCCGGTCCGCGCTTTTTTTGTTTAAAAATCTACGTTCCCAAGAGCAAAAGCTAATGCTTGACTCTTTTTTGGACACTCCTTTCCATTCTCATCTTTACATGATACATGTATTTCGCCGGTTTGGAGATCCGCATATTCTAGGGTGCATCCATGTTCCTCGATCAACGACTTTAACCTTTGTAGTTTTAGTGCTTGCTCTTTTGACTCCTCCGATGTAGCCCAGACGAACTCGTCATAAATGTCGCGACCATTTGACATGACACTCCTCTTTTTAAAATTGGACCCCGCGAGGAGACTCGAACTCCCATTAAAATAATCCCTGTTTCGTAGACAGGTGCTAATCCAGTTTAGCTACGCGGGGTAGTTTTTAATATGTTCTTCCTATACATAAAGGTTTCAATCTAATATATATATTACTATATGAGCAGGAATTTGAATTTATTTTTAGATAGGGAGGTGACGATGGCGAATCACGAACTGGAGAATTTTTACAAGACTATATGTTGTTGTTCGGTTGCGGAAGATCTTTTTGGGGTAATTGTTGGTAATGGGATGGATGCAAAACTGGAAAATTTGAAGGGTGTTTTCCGAACACTTGTAAAAGCATTTCCAGTTGTAAACACAGGAGATGATGAAGAAGACCACCAACGTCAAGAAGTATTGAAAGCAATCAATTTGTTCCATGAAGAGGCTAAACAAAAGATCAAAGATGGAAGTTATGGGATCAGACAAAGTCAGTCTACAGCGCCCAAGAATGCTCCTGAGATTAAAACAAAACGATACACTTATAAGGTTCTTGGACATATCGCTGAAGGCGACTATTGTAATGTGTATCGAGCTGAGTATTTGGGTGCTAATGGGATGATGTCAGAAGGAGCTATCAAATCTATTATTAACCCGAATGATAATGACCTGCTCGAAACTGAGGTGCAAGTTCTCAATGAATTAAATCATGTGTCGTTACCACACCTTGTGGACACGTTCAAGAACAAAGCAAGGCAAAAATCAATAGTGACGAGTTTTATTGATGGAAGGGATTTTACAACAATCTTAAAGATGGATGAGTTTAAAGAAGGTGTTCCTGAATCCATAGCCTTGTCAATGCTTGACCGATGTCTGAATGTCCTTGGGTACATGCATCACAACGGATGGATTCATGGCAATTTGGAACCAGCGAATCTTATAGCTGTTGGTCGAAATCATAATGTAATTCCCATTGATTTCATTTTCTCTGTAAAATATGTCGATGGCAAACCTTTTGTAGGTCGTAATATATTCAGTCCGCCAGAAGTGTCAAAGGGTGAAAATGCTCATCCATCTGCGGATATGTTTGGATTGGGGATGTGTTTTTTATATGTGACAGGAGGTGATATTCACAGGCGAGTCTTCTCAGATAAATTAAATGACGTGGTAAAGGAGTTCCTTGGAACTTTTATTGAGTACGATACGGATAAACGTGCGGATGATGCTTGGAAAGCTCTACGACGATTGATTGGGATCAGGTCAAGTTTATATCCGCAAAGGGAGTTCATTCCACATCCATTTTAAAGGAGGTTATACACGATGGGCGGAACGAGTTATGCAAGACCGGTCTATGGAAGTTCAACAAAATCAACCAACAGACAAACAGGTAGTATGTCGAGTAATGCGGCGAGTGCAGCATTGACAGAAGATAATCTCCATGCTGATATGAATCCAACGGGGAAATTTGTCAAGTGTGCAACGAAATCACCGCTCTTCATATTCCTGGACGTTACAGGGTCGAACATTGACTTTGCGAGGGTAACGTATGACAAAGCGCCAATGTTTTATGGACAAATTGAGCAGCAGAATTATCTCGAAGAGTTCATGTTGGCCTTATGTGGTGTAGGCGACGCTAATTGCGACTATGCTCCTCTTCAAATCGCAGAGCTTGCTAAGGGGTTAGATGTTGATGCATGGCTAAAGAAACTGTATTTGGAGAGTGGCGGTGGCGGTCAAAGAATGGAAACGTATGAGTTAGCAGCATATTTTGCTCTAACCCATCTAGAGTTTGATGCAACAGTTGAGTTGCCATTCTGTTTCTTTGTTGGTGATGAAGCACCATATCCAACACTTGACCAGGCACATATTGTCGAGTATATTGGTGATAAAGATGTTTCTACTCTGGACACCCAATATATTTTTAGCCAGTTGTATGACAAATTCAAGGGGAATCTTTTTATGATCCTTAATAAGTATTGTGGTGGTGGTAAGCCTGATATTGACGAATGGATCTATGAAGAGTGGTGTAAGGTCATACCTCGAGAAAATGTCATCAGAGTTACCGAGGAGAAAAGTGTTATTGACTTGATTCGAGGTATCATTGCTATGGTATCGAAGTCAAGGACTCTTGAAGAATATCAACATGATTTAGCAACCTTAACAGATCCGTCAACAGGAGCATTGGAACCTCAAAGTCCTGAGAGAATCGCCAACGTCGGGACTGACCTTGCAGGATATAGCAAAGCCCTTACAGTCATTCCTGATGTAAGTGGAGATCTTCCAACTGCGTCTATAAAGAAGAAAGGTGGAGCATCGCGCCTATGAAAGATGTATACATAATCGTAGGTCTTGGTTTTGGTGATGAGGGGAAAGGTAACACTGTTAATTATTTCGCAAGAAAATCTGATGCTCAAATGGTTGTCAGATTTAACGGTGGTTGTCAAGCCGCTCATTTTGTCACATTGGATAATGGTGAATCTCATTGCTGTAGTCAATTCACTTCCGCATCACCACTAGGTCGACTATCATATCTTTCTGAGCATATGTATGTTGAACCATTTGCGTTAGTTGAAGAGGCGAATGTGTTGCAAGATAAAGTGGGATTCAGTCCTTGGGACACAATACGAATACATCCTCATTGTCCGGTGGTAACGCCATATCATCGGTTAATTGGTCAAATGGTTGAGTTGAGTAAGGGTGACTCGCGTCATGGTTCTGTTGGGTTAGGTGTAGGTCAAGCTGTCTTTGACTTTCAAAAGAAGGGTGTCAAAGATGCTCTTGTCTTTGGAGATATAGATCGTTCCCTTGACGATTCTTTGAGAAAGTTAAGCACACTTAAAGGGGAAGTTAAAGAAAGAGCTGAAATGTTTGTAATGCAAAATCCAACGAACCAACGGTTGGTACGACGACGCGATGAAATTAACAATATCAATCCACTCGAATTAACTGAGCAGTATATTGACATTCTAGTTGGTCTCCCTCACCCGATTGAAGATCCAGAAGGAAAGATGTTCTCTGAATGTTTTAGCTGGGGAACACCTACTATCTTTGAAGGTGCACAAGGAGCTCTTCTAGACTTCAAGGGTGGTTTCTGGCCACATGTTACTAAATCAAACACAACCGTTGAGAATGCGGAGAGTCTTATCATCTGGGGCGTTGGTAAGGGGTCTGGTGATTTTCCTCATACTTTAAACGTCAGAGAGGTTGGAGTACTACGAGCTTACGACCATCGACATGGACCTGGCCCATTTCCATCTGAGGATGAAGCTCTTAAAACATTCTTACTAGAGTATGATAACTCTAAGAACGGGTGGCAAGGAGACTTTAGAGTTGGGTGGTTTGATTTGGTTATGTCTCAGTATGCTCTTGACTTGAACAAGGGAAGGATTGGTGAGATTGTATTAACCAATTTAGATAAACTATCATTAATTCCTCATATACTTATATGCGAGCAATATGAGTATACAGGAAAGTTATTTCCACTGTTAAATGAGTTTTTTGAGTGGGAACATCAGCGGTCAACCAATCAAGTGTTTATAACAAAAATCATAGCAAAGGAGAGGTCAATTGAAGAGCGCCAACTTCTAACAGACCTTTTAGAAGATTGTAGACCGGTATACTCGCTTCAATGTGAGGGTTGGATGACAGACTTGTCAAAAATTGAAAAGTTTGAGGACTTTCCTGGTAACGCAAGGAAGTATATTGATTTGCTTGAGTGGCACCTAGACGTACCAATTACTATTGTCTCGAAAGGTGACTCGTGGAAGGATAAGGTGGAAAGGAAATAGAGGAGGGTTGTGGAGCACATTCGAAGAGTGCTCCACAACTCTTTTTTTGTACAAAAAATGGAGGGCGTAGTGGGGTTCGAACCCACGCAGCGATGTTTTAGAGACACCCGCTCTTCCGACTGAGCTATACGCCCGATTACAGTAAATCAAGACGTTTAAGCACCCGACCATTCCCATAAGCAGCGACTGCGGTTAATTGATTGTCCATATCAGGTTCTCGCCACTCATGAAAATACATTTCACTATGCTCTAACTTATCTCGCCATTTTTTTAAATGTTTTTCATTCTCCACGCCCAAATAAACGAGAGTACCATTTGCCCACTGACCAGTTATCCCAATCGGTGTTTCCCACATGTACTTCGCTAAAGCGTGCCCTGCCTGCACAGCTTGTTGGGACGTTGTTAGATCCCTACGCACTAAGACGTACATCTTCATCGATCTCTACCTCCCAATTTTTTAGAATGACTTCTATCTTATTTTCGTTTGGGAGATGATCGTCCCTTGGCTGCTCAATTTCAATGCGATCTCTTCCTCGCATTAAACAATAAGCAATGTGATGATGTCTAAATTCATACTTGAGTTTTGCGATATCATATTCAATATCCCATAAAGCTCTACCATCACGCTTATCTTGTTTTCGAGAATTTTTGAGTTCTCGTATCTCTTTAGCCCATGACTTTAATTGAGGTTTTACTTTTCCGTATAACAAATCTGATTTTCTCATTTTATGTCTCCTTATATAAATTATAATTTAGGTTTATAAATTATAATTTAATAAGGTGGGCTTCGTGATGCAACCTACGGTGGATTAAAAATAATCTACGTCATGGTTGTCTCCTTTCTTTTGGAACCCCTGAGAGGATTCGAACCTCCGTGAAGCCGACTTAGAAGGTCGGTGCTAATCCGCTTAGCTACAGGGGCTTAGATGGTTTTCTTAAAGATTGCGGTGAGTTTTGCTTCACCAGTCTCTGCGTTGATTGGTCCAGGATATGTATCTATCAATTCCCAATCAGACGCACCTTCCGTATCAAGGGCTGTTTCTAACTCAGAAACGTCCTCGTATGTAATTTCAATTACTCTATAATCAAAAGCCATAATGACTCTCCTTTTAAAATGGAGCCTGAGGAGGGATTCGAACCCCCGTGGGATTTCTCCGCCAGGTTACAAATCTGGTGCTATCGACCGGACTAAGCGACTCAGGCTTATTATATTTCTTCCGTTCTTACAAGGACAAATTGGTCTCTGGTCTGCTCTACCCATTGGTGTAAACTGATGCTACCACAGAACTTCTGATCCTGATTAGAAGGATTCCACAATTTCGACAATTGTTTAGTCATTAATTTCCCATGGATGTCTAGTTGGTCTTGACTTAGTTCGCCCATTGTGTCTGTCGAAGGACACATAGTACTTTTTTCTTTTAATGTGTGATATTCAAGAAGTGTTGTCAAAGCTTCTCGAATTCCCCCTTTGAAGTCCTCAGGTAGAACAAATACCGCCGAATGTATTGCTAGTATTTTGTTCCCCTTCATAGATACCTCTCTGGTTTAAGGGTTAAAATGGAGGGCGTGACAGGAGTCGAACCTGCATTAAAATACTGGGTTGCAACCAGTTCCCTAGCCTTTCGGGACACACGCCCTAAATGTCTCTTTTTAGATATTTTGTATAATCTTTAATGATAGGCTCATATCGCTCATTAATCAAATGACTTGATATGATAAAATCTGCTGTAGATCTATTACACGCCACAGGAATATTATGAACAACTGATATTCGCAGTAAAGCTTTCACGTCTACGTCATGGGGTTGAGCTGTCATTGGATCCCAGAAAAAGATTAAAATATCTAACTCTCCATTAGCTATCATTGCGCCTAATTGGAGATCTCCTCCAAGTGGACCACTAGACAATCTTGTTAAAACATTTCCCGTTATTCCCGTATTTTCACATATCGTTCTGCCTGTTGTGCCTGTTGCGTATAAATGATGTCTGGATAAAACATCTTGATTATATTTAACCCAGCTTACTAAATCTTCTTTTCTTTGATCATGTGCTACTAGTGCTATTCGCTTAAATGATTTCACATATTCTCCTTAAAATTTGGTGGGTCGAGCGAGATTCGAACTCGCGCGGGGACTATTGTCCCTCCGGGTTAAAAGCCCGGTACCATCGCCACTAGGTGACCGACCCATATTACCAATCTTCTGAAAATGATAGATCTACTTTATATTCACCTTCTTTACATCCACATCTTGCTGTAACTACCTCTCCAAGTCCTGTTGGTGTGAAGGTAAATGTAGTTCTACCACCTATCGCTCCATCTCGTCCATTTGTTAATGGACAATATGTATCATGTTTTTCTTTCCATGAGTGATATTTTTTTGCTTGTCTTTCGTCGAGAAAAAAGTGAATTCCTTTCTTCTCATGTTTATATCTTGTTAGTCGATGTAAGGAATCGGGTAAAGGAATATCATGTTCCTTTAGAAATCGAATTGCTTCCATTATCGGAATTTTATAATTTCTACCAACTCGAATTCCTTTAATCTTTCCCTTTTCTACCCACCGTCTTATAGTAGTATGAAAAACACCCACCATTTCCGCAACTTCAGGAGTTGACAAAAAATGATTTCGAAATACCTCTTTCTTTATGTCCCGTTTTCTCATATTACACTTACCTGCTTTCTTCGCTTTTTTCCCGCTGAGATTGTAAAATCTTGTTCTACTGTATTGAGGTCTACAACACAATGTATATCCTCAATACGTTTTCCATTTATGTAAGCCCCTCCCTGTTTAATCAGTCTTCTCATTTCACTTCTGGTCTCGACCAAACCAGCTTTTTCAAATAAATCTATTATTGAAATTCCACTCCTCAAAATATCAAACGTTAACAATAAGTCTGATTCCTGAGTTTGTTGTTTTTTATTCCAAATGTCAAGGTTATATCTTTCATGATCAATGTATCTTTCATGATCTCTTTCTGCTTGTCCGGATTCGACATATTCTCGCCATTCTTTCACGTATGTTTCCCACTCCTCTTCTGTTTTAAAATCACGTTGAAGTCTCACTTTAAAAGTCATTGTCAAAATCTTTCGTTAGTGGTTCAAGTTTAGGGTTGATTATTTCAGAGATATCTACTTCTACCATTTCATAAGTTCTATACTTGTAAGGACATCTCAATCCTGGGCAAGTTTCTTCTTGACAATAACATACTCCTTCATACCACGCACCATATATACAGCTTTCGTCAACTAGATTTGCTTGATCACACTGCTGCTGCACATTGTGGTGCGTCCATTTCGGTCTGAGCATCTTCTAGATCCCTTACCTCAATTAGTATATGTTTTCCAATACCAATGTTATTTGGATCATTATTAATCATTCTTTGCGCTGGTGTTACTTTAATGACTTTATATTGCACATCCCTTAATGTTACAATTTGGTCATCTAATTTTTCTTTGCAAATCTTTTCTGTTTTCCATTCCTTAGGTCTTTTTACTATCCAACGTTTGCGTTTACCATATACAATCTCAGCATCATCAAATCGCATATAAGAACCTCTTTCTGGAAGTGGAGCGGGTGAGGGGTTACGATCCCCTTACCTCTACCTTGGCAAGGTAGCGCTCTACCAAGTGAGCTACACCCGCTTAGAAGTTGATAAACCAATATAAATGTGTTCTAAGATTTCTCTGTCGATCTCTTTGCAGAAATGTTCAGCCATCTGATCCATACAATCATCAAAAGAAAATGGTTTCTTTTTTCCAACAACATTCTCTACGAAATCGAGTTTTCCAGATCCCCAACATTTACCACAAACCGCCATAGCTCCATCTTTTTTAAAGACAGGTTCACCATCACATTTTGGGCAAATCATTTCACCTGGTCCGAGTTTCATTTAGAATCCTTTAAGTTATATTGCAATTAAACACTCTATGAACTTCGTCCTTAATCATTGATGTGTATCGAAACATATAATACATTCCTGAAGTTGAATCGTAGTTGGAGAAGTCTCGTTTCTTCCCTACGACATTCTCAACAAAATCTAACTTTCCTGTACCAAAACACTTTTGACAAACCGACAAATTAGTAATAACTTTAATACCATTTATATACTTGTTCGGTTTTCCTTCCCCGTGGCATTTGGGACAAACCATTTCCCCCGGTCCTAGAGACAATTCCATGAATTCGTTTCCCTTCTTCTATTAAGACATCACATATTCTTCTTGATTCTTCACCCCAAGGTAATTTCACCCCTGTGACATTTGAAACCCAATCAACTTCTCCATCACCTAAACATTTTGGACAGAGTTTGAGTTTTTCATTCTCAATTATCCACTTGTCACCTTTGCATTTGGTACATACAAATTTTTCAACCATTAATCCCACCATGTTCGAATATAACGTTTCATTGTATCAAATAAAAATTCGTTATCTTGTTTTACCATATACTCTTGATGATTTGAACATCTTCGAAATTCTTCACGTTCTTTTTGTCGTAACTCTGGTGTGTTGGCGTTTGGTCTTGAAAGATCTAATTCATATAGACCTGGATGACTTTTAGATGGTTTTGACTCCATCTTAATTTCACCCCATTTTCTATCATGATGTTTGAATACCATCTCGTGATATTCATCTCTTAAAAGTCTGTTTAGAGCAAATACACACTTGTCAATCTTTTCAGAATCTTTTAATGCGTCTTTATGACAACCATGTTTCTTTAAAAATTTTGATGTGTTGTCTAGTTTCTTTTGTAAGATTTTATAGATGAACCAGTAATCCCAATCTCGGTCGCACCAAATAACAGGAAACCATTTAACAAGATTTTTAACTCCGTATTTAAAAGGTCTCCATATATTCGAATATAACCAGTCTTTCATGAGTCTCCTTTGGAGCGGACAGGGGGAGTCGAACCCCCACGAAAAGATTGGAAATCTTTCATGCTACCATTAAACATCATGCCCGCTTATTGGTTATCATCAATAAATCTTACTTCCGCGTAAAAGAAAGCTAATTGGTAAACATCACCCAGTTTATCAAGTTCATGCGTCACATAATTACCAGGACACATTTCTTTCTTTACGAGAAATTCGTTCACCTTTTCTTCAATTTCCTCAGTCGTAGAACCAAGGAATAACTTAAATCTCAATTCACGAACAATTCTCATTTTATTCTCCTTGGAGCGGATCAGGGAATCGAACCCCACCTCGTAGCTGGGAGCTACGCATGCTACCAGTTACACCATCTCCGCATTCAATTTTCGTTGGTAGCCCCTCTCGGAATCGAACCGAGTTCTTCTCCTTGTAAGAGAGATGTGATACCATTCTACTAAGGGGCTTCATGATTTTATATTTGTTCTAAAACCTAAAAAATGAAACAAAAAAATAAAAAGAGTAGGGGAACATACCGGCAAATATATTCCCCCACTCAGCTTTTGTCAAGAGTTAGCCGCCTCCTGACAATCGCAGACTTATTCGTACATACCCACTTGAGTATAAGGAATAACCTGATAGGTTTGTTTTAAACCTAAACTGTCCAATACCATGTTTGTAATAACGTTGATAGCTTCGCAAGTACCATTGATTTCTTCAAAATCTATTTGATGACCAATCAACATTGCTCTAATTTTTCCGTCTAGGGCTTTTGCTTCATCTAGGGTCTGATTTCGACCCTTTGGGTTATAAGGTTTCATCCTCTTCAAGAAATAGTTCAAGTTACTGAATTCATGAACCTGCTTCATAATTACTTGTACCATTTCCAAATCGAATACTCCGTAAACCAGACTATGTAATAGTGGCGAATCGGTTACGATCACGTCGACTTGATCTTTCAATCGCCAAAGCCTATGATGTTGTTTGCCAAATACATAGATCTGATTTGCTAGAGTCATAAACCTTTGTTCCCATGTGAGGTCCTTTGCGAATTCCGGAACATACTCGCAATTGACTCCATGCAGTTTTAGTAGAGAAAAGATCCCAGCCGCTGTTGTTGACTTTCCGGTTCCTGGACCAGCAAACAAGTTTACGACATATGGTTTCTCCATAATCATCCTTTCTTTGAATTGAGAAAGGTCTGTCGATACTCTTCGAGGACTATCGACAGACCCTCAATTTAGATTCGAAATTCATCCGCTTCATACCAATCATGATTCTGGTTCCATGACGATGTTGTCACGAAACTGGCGTATAGAATCTTGTCGTTGTCGCGGACAACCTGACCCTTGAATTGTTTATGTTCCAAGGTTTCAACTTCAATTGACCCGGATTTCTCCTCGTGGGATCTCTTGAATTTCTCCTTGATAAACTTTCGGATAGTTCCCCTGATTACGTCGTCTTCCATACCTTTAGCTTCGGTGTAGGCTTTTTCGACGTCTTTGAGGGTATCAATTCCTGCACGCTTCAAGGGTACCCTTGTTTTTGGAAGTGGCGGATTTGGTCCTGCTTCCTTCGCAAATTGTAGGGACAGAGATCCATAACATTCACGAATTAGCGGTTTCCAGATCGCTTTCCAGTATTCGTAGTTTGGAGCTCGTTCTACGCCCATGACGTAACCATTCAAAAGAACAATTGCGCCAACTTGGTTTGGAACAACCTCGAATTGAGCAATGAAGTTGTCAAGGTCGTCTTTGAACTTCTCAAGATACAACTCAAGATGTCCACGAGACATTAACCCAAGACGCTTATTGAACTCTTCAATTGCTCCCCATAGTTTTTGATATTGTCTACGATTCCTTGTCATAATTGCAGCTTCTTTCAAAGCCCAAGGAATGATGGTCATAGGATGCTGTCCTGCACGAATTGTCCCACCTTGACTGGATTGGATGCAAGCAGCGGTGTTAATCGTTGCTCTTTCACCAGCTTTCACCAGCTTCGCAGTTGGAATCGCATGGTTTTGAGCAGCTTGCTTTACCACATATCCAGTTCCCATAGGAAGAATCGTCATTCCAGATCCTCTGTTTTCTATATTGACCGTTCCATAATCACTTGTACTGGAGTATATTCCAGTTGGTGGAATGAAACGTTCGTCTACGAGTTCTGTTACCAAGGGGATGATCTGCATGTAACCTACTGATTGCATCCTACCTGGTGTAACTCCTCTGAGAATCTCAGCCATTGTGATGCTGTTCATTATGCAGTCACCTCCTTTTGTTTCTCAAGTATTGGAAGCGCCATTCCCACTAGACTCTCAAGACCTCGTCTTGGGTCAGTTTCGAGCATAGCTTTGAATAGTGTCAATCCAATCGCTTCGGGTTTGTTGATTGGCATAACTGGAATTGAGTCGTCAAGAACTCTAATACCCAGTTTGCTCTCTGAAGCGGATACAGGGTTAATATGGTATACCGGTATTTGAATCCCGACATGTCTTGCTAGTTGAAGTACTTCAGAAAGACGACCTTCTGGAGCATTCTCATATCCATCAGAGATAATGAAAATACTATCAGGTTCCGCCTTCAAAAGCTCCAAGAAAGGACCTGCGAGATCACTTGGACCTCTTGGTCTTGTCATTGCTCCGATTTCAGGGACCGAATCCATTGTTGCTGTAACGATGGTATGTTTGTCCCCCGTGCAAGCAATCAAGTCCTTTGTAGCAAGTGCAGTAGCCATAGGACGAAGTTTTTGCTCGTCTGACCCTCTCATGGACTGGGAGTTATCAAGTAGTACTCCAACATGTCCAAACTTGAATGGGAGAGTAGAAGCAGCTTTTTTCGCCTTAATTCCAAGCGCCCTTGCGATTTCCTTTGTCCAACCCATCTCAAACGCATAGATATACAGGTCGGTCATTGGATACCTCATTGGGTCAAAGTCCACCTTAACTCCTGCTTTTTTCGCAGACTTTTGTACCAACCTCTTTTGTTTTGTTGTTAAGTTATCCTTGACAATTTCAAAGAGTTTCTTGCGTGGTACATCCTTATGGTACAGACCACGAATACCTTCGAGAACTTCCATAGGTAATCTCTTACCTTTTGAAAGGTCTTGTTTTGCTTCATGGAAAGCTCTGTGAATTGGAAGTTTTGGATTATCACAGGCGCCAAAGATGAACTTTACACATTCCAAAATCGTTTCACCATCTGCAGCAGTGCGAGATCCTGGAAATGCTCTGTTCAGAATTCCCCACTCTTTCGATGTGAGGTCTTCTTTTTTCTTGCGTACGATGCTTTGAATTACACCTGACGTCTTCTTGTTCCAGACGTGTATAAGAGCTCGTTTGATCTTACTCCTATACTTAACAGACCACAAATCGAAGGACTTGGAGTCAATGAGGCTCCTCAGAACCACCTTTCTTGTCCTTGAGTTGTTAATCTGTTTCTCGTCAAAGTCCACGAAAAGGTTGATCATCCTGTTTGCTTGCATTTCTCTGAGCATATGTTGGATCATCTTATTCTCATGGTCAATGGTCAAGGTAGCGGGTTTATCATCCCAACGATTCGATAGCAACGCAGTTACCGCTTTTTGTTTTGAGAAGTCAGTTGTACCAGGGAGACAAAACATACACCCATAGATACTTCTGTCTCTTTCGAATACCGCTCTGTGGAGTTCCGTTCTCGCTTTCTCCTGTTCTTCTTTTGTGTTGTAATGGGTTTCTCTTCCCATGTCAACACCTGAAAGGTTGAGAAGTGCAAGAACGTCTCTTGCAAGCGGAGCCATAGCTTTTTCGTCAATGTGGTCAAGACTAACTCTTGACTCTTCGGGTAGGTTTGTGATCATGACTCTTCTCCTTTCACAGCGTCCCGTTACCAAAAAAATAGCGCCCGACCTGTGTGAGATCGGGCGCCAAGGTTATCCTTGAGAGGTCAAGTTATCCGAAAATACTGGACTTGTCCTCCTTGTCGCCCGCGAACTCGAGTGTTGCGGTACCGATGATCCCGAGCATTTTGATCAAAGAGAACATATTGGAATCTCTTTGGAGCTCTACCACCTTGCTACCAACCACGTAATTTTCTACAACCTTCCTGAATTCGTCACCTGACAGTTCTTGTGATTTACCATCTTTGACGATGAAGGTTTTATCGCTCTTTGTTACGATTTCCACCCCAGGAATCTCCTTAGCCACTTTTTCGACAGCTACTTCAATAGCCACGTCGTCGACCTGTCTGAGGTCAATGCTTGTTACTTTGAAATTCGAAAACATGTTAGCCTCCTCCGCTGGAAATTTTCGACCTTCGATTCTATATTCTTGAACCATGTCTCTTTCTTTTGCGTTAATGAATTCAAACCTCTTTTCCGTATCCGCAGATATAGAAAGGGCTCCCTGGTAGTTTCCTCGTTGCGCTGAAACATGAACGTAGAGTGTACTGGCGTTCCTAATCCGACTCTTTTTGATGTTTACAGGTTTATCGAAGAACTTGAATTTGAAAAAGTGTGGGGTTTCTTTCCACACAAACAACGGGATATCGGGCTTTCGGATCATAAACAAACCAGGACTCAACATTCTGTTCCACCTCCTTTATAGATTGTGTGTGGGGTAATGTATAAGTTATTTTTAGAGGGATGAAGTAAATCACCTGGTAGGTGACTTTGGCAGCGTCTCCCAACGCTCAATTTATCTGTAATAACTTATTCGTCCCCACAAAATTGTTTTTAAGTTAATTCGGGGTAGGGTAAATGTACTTTTGTATTTGTTTAACAGTTCCTAAAACTGTCGCCTCAACCGATTGGGCTAATATGGCAGTTTGGAGCCATATATAGGATTCGAACCTATATAACACTGGAAGTACGTTTGCGTCCCCGAATTAAAAAAGGGTTTGGGGTAAGGTGTAAGTCATGTAGAACACATGCTCTCCCAACTGAGCTAACCCCCCATAGAAAATGGCGGAGGGTGATGGATTCGAACCATCGACCTTGTCGTTGACAGCGACCGATTCTGTAATGGCTCACTCGTCCCCAAATAAATTGTTGTAGGAGGTAATGTAAAAGTCTTATAAAATAAAGTGTGGCTGCCCTTACTATTAATCCTTAATTATAAGAATTAATAGCAGTGGACACGCAGAGATTAACTCATCTTTGAGTCTTTCTCCGCCTCGCTAGTCCGTCACCGGAACATCACTACCTTAGAGCCATTAGTGTTTTATTCTGTAAAGACTTTTTCGTCCTCCTATTCATCATTCTTAGTTTGTCGTGGTAATGTGAGAGTATTGTTTTTATGGAGTGTGATATCGGGGTTGAACCGACGACTCCCGGTTTAATAGACCGGTGCTCTACCAACTGAGCTAATTACACGAAAAACACTCTGCCGTCCACGACATAATAAGAAGGATGACTATGAAGATTTAACTAAAATCTTTAAGTCGTATATTAATATATATAGATCTTGAATTATTTATTTGGTGGAGGTGAGGAGATTTGAACTCCCAACAACTGGCTTGCAAAGCCAGCGCTCTCCCAGGTTGAGCTACACCCCCACATAAAGAATCCCGTGAGCAGGACTTACACAGGCTTAGCTAGCCATCACCGCCCGACGCCTAATACCGGAGGGTTTGCGGTTACTCACGGTTAGCCTCTCTACTTTTGTTTAAGGACAAATCGTCTTTGTTTACGAATGTTAAGACGATTTTTCGTGGAATGATGGTGAAGATTCTTTTTAACATTCTTCCAATTATGTCCGCCACAAACACAATCTTTATCACTCCTGTCACGCCAATCTTTAGAACGCCCGCTACTAGCAGGATTCATTCTGCTCATTTTTGCGAGCTGCTTTTTTCGCCATTCTTTTGGCGTGTTTTGCTTGTTTTCTAGCTTTGTTTTTCTCGTAGCGCCCTTCTGCATTGTAGCGAATGTGAGAAGGTTTACGCAATCCCCTGCCGTACTTGCGGTTTTTCTTACCGCCTTTTCTTTGTGTGCCACTCATACATGTTCCTCCTTAATTGGATTTACATGTGTGGCATACCTCCAAATGCTAGAATGATTCTTACCATCTTATACCTCCCAAAAGTTTATGGGTAAATATGTTCGTGTCAAAAGTTGATGTTAGTTATACCGTGATTGTTTTTTCGGCATTTCTTTCGCCGCTCGTACTTCCGCAATGACTTTACCAACCGTTGCGTCAAATACCCACATATAAAATTTCTTCGCCATTCGCACGAGACTTCTAAAGAATCTTTCAAAGAAGTCCCTGAAAAATGTCCAAAACATTGATGGTGGCCAGTAAGCCCACCAGAAAACTATTTTCTCTTTGTACTCTGAGAAGCGAGGAATGTCATATGTATTAGTTCGATCACTAAGATATTGTTTCCACTCTTCATCATTATTCTTGTCATGACCATCTTCTATCCATCGCATTCTCATGTCTTCAATCTTATCCCTGTACCTTGAAAGAGATACACGAAGTTTGATTGCTGACCAACCAAATCCAACCGCGATATACGCGATCATCCATAGAATAATCTTCATTGGATTTTGATGTATATACGTGAAGATACTTGCATCTCCGAAGAGATGGATAAGAGCAACGAAAATTGCGAGTGACCAAAATGTTGCCCACCCTTTTTCAAATTCAACAAGACAAACAAGTAACGCCGCTTCAATAAGGGCGAGACCCCAAAACCAAAAACCTCCGACAATAAAAAATGGCCACCACATAATTCTTCCCCTATTCGCTATTCAAAAATGGTGGGACAGGTCCGAATCGAACGGACATCTCCCGGGCTTCAACCGGGCGCTATGACCACGTAAGCGACTGCCCCATTAAGTTCTATCTATCTTTGGATTTGTTGGTCCAAAAGGTGGAACCAAATCAATTTTGACATTACTGATTAATGACATATCGCTTTCGTTGCCTGTGTCATCTACAGCTGTAATGCCAAAATTGTAATGACCATCTAGTGTTCCCATGTTTGGAATATCTGCAATGACAACACTAGTTGAATCTCCTAAATTAAATGAATCTGACTCATATGTTACTGTAGTTGGAGCTTCCTCCATATACAAAACATAACCAACAACATCTGGTGAAAGAGAAGGTTCAAAACTTAATGTTACTGTTTTAACTCTACCCATACCAGCCTCCTTGAGCTCTACTTCAACAACGACTCTTGACATTTCACTTTCGTTGCTGACCTCATCGACCGCTGTAATTCCAAGACTATAAAAACCAGGATCGTCTACATAATCAATAACGTTAACATTAGTAGTTGTCCCAAGTCCATATGATTGTGAGTCATATGTAGCACCCATAATTCCAGGTTCGATGTATAGTTTATATCCGACTACGTCGGGTGAGTTGGATGGCGGAAACTCAATCCATAGATCTTTTAATTCTGCCATTTCCAATCTCCTATTTTTAAAGTGGTGGCGGGAGAAGGATTCGAACCTCCAGTGGCCGGATTCATATTCCGGAGTCTTTACCTCTAAACTAACTTCTGCGTCCATTCTCAAGGAATGGTAGGGTGTAAGTCAGGTTGTATTGTGTTTGACCATCCCGCCAGATAAAAGATTATATTGGTAGCCTCGAAGAGAATCGAACTCATATGTCACGATTATCAGTCGTGCGCTCTACCGTTGAGCTACGAGGCTATAATTTTATGATTGCATTGTCTCTAATTTGTTCTAATAATTCAATTATTTTTCTTAGTAAAACTTCTTGCATTGAAACCTTCTCTGTGAGTCTGTCCAATGCGCCAGATAATAACCTAGCTAGTTCCATGTCCATCTTTCTTTTCCTTCTTATCAAGTTTTTTGAGTAAACCTACAGCTTCTTTTAGAGTTTCTGTTTGCTCCTCAATTTTATCACCGATTCTTTCTAGTTTCCCAAGTATCCATCTTACTTGATCTGCATTCATCTATTTCTCCGAGGTGAAAATAGCAGGTCGGAGCAGTACCCCGACCTGCCCGCCAAAAGGTTAAGTTCCGAACTATTTCACCATAAAATACCAGATCGCGATTCCAACAACTACGACTCCGGCAACTATGTAAGGCCAGATTAGTCTCTCGTTATCGTTATCGTTCCCGGCGGGTCCGGAGCTTCGAAATCCAAAGCGACGTCGCTGATGAGGGTAAAGCTACTTTCATTACCAGCATCATCGACAGCAGTTACGCCAAGGTTATATGTTCCATCTTTTGTTGTCATCCCAGCAAGAGTGCTGAGGTCAACGCTCGTGTTATTACCAAGGTCCCAATTTTCCGAATCGAAAGTGACAGGTGTCGGGGATTCCTCTAGATAGAGTTTATACCCAACAACGTCAGGTGATCCGGAAGGCGGGAAGCTCAAATTTACCGATTTTACAGGCATAGCTGTATCCTCCTATACTTAGGATTGGTAAGTAAACAGAAGACGACCGTCGTCTCCCTTCTCAACATCTATAATACCTTTTAATAATGTCATACTACTTTCATTTCCCATTTGATCAAGTGCTGTTAATCCTAATTGATATGTGCCCTCCTTTCCAATTTTGAGCTCGGTTAACGCCACTGTATTTCTCTTGCCAACATCTGTATGAGGCGACTGATAAGTTAAATTACCAGGTGCGTCATAGTAGACTCGATAGTTCTTTAAGTCTGGCGACTCAGAATTAGAAAATGTCAGTATCTGACTTGGTGTTGTTTGAAATGTGAATAATCCAACTGCTATTCCGAAGATAACAATCCCTACGGTTACCATTCCAATTAACCATTTTGTGAATGGAGATTGCTCAGTAGAACTCTCAGCTTTAGAAGCTAATGGAGTTCCCCTATCTATGGTTAATTTCTTTACAGGTTTCATGGGACCACCACCCTCATGTTCATAACGTCATCAGGAATAGTAACTACAATTTCAAAGAAGTGTGATACTTCATTTGAGTTTGCACTTTCGTTGTTTTCTGTGTCGTATGCTCTTGCGACAAATTTATAAGTTTTTCCGTTTTCGAGGTTGTCAATAGTACATGTAGTTTCTGTACCCTCCCAACTTGGATTTTCATAATCATAATTCTGAGAATCTTCAGCATGAAAAATGCGATAACCTGCTAAATCATCTTCAGAGTTAGCATTCCAAGCTAGCGTTACAGAAGCTGCATGTGCATAGTTAGCGAAAAATAGAATGAATGTGACAATAAATGCTACCAATGCTTTCTTCATCCTTCAATCTCCTATTGGATTACAATCGGACCAACAGGCTCAACGTGACCATAAACCCAGAATGGTTCATAAGTCCCTGAATACCTAGAAGGATCTATACTTTCACTCCATGCGCTTTGTTCTCCTGTGTTATCATTTATAGCTCTAATATGGACAATATAATGTCCCGTTCTAGGAAGTTGTACAGTTATTGTTGGGTCTGTCACAATTTGTGTTGATTCAAATGAATCCCGTTCAAAATGTTGTAGTCGCACTTCATACGAAGTTGCGTTGTTCGATACATCCCATTCAAGGGTTAATTGCTGACTCGTGTAGTCGACTACTGTATTAAAGTCCTTTATGTCCCATGCATCAAGACTAGCTGGGAGGAGGAGTAGAACCACTAGAGTCAGACTTAGGAGAAGCTTTCTTTTCATTTTTCTTTCTCCTTAGTTCTTGGTTAAGTTTACGAATAATTTTCCATTGTAATTCTGAGAACTGTTTTCTTGTTTCCATCATGTCCGCTATATACTTCGTTATATCACAGTCGATTATTTTTAAGATTTTAACAATCTTTTCTCGATCTGTGTGTATTTCGTATTCTTCTTCAAGATCTATATGGGTTCCACAAGGTCCATAATAAGAGTCGTTTACATCCAGGTAGCTATAATTAGCTTCTGTCCAAAACCCACCCGGTTCAGGATCAAACTCGACTCTTGTAACTAAACCTTGACCTACGATAATATCACCAACTTCTAAATCTTTCCCTTTTTTCTTCAACAGTTCCTCCTAAGGTTAATAAAATGGTCGGGTAGGCAGAATTCGAATCTGCGATCTCGTGTGCCCAAGACACGCGCCTTACCAGACTAGGCCACTACCCGATTAAATACCTATTCTTACTGGGGTGGCTGGAGGAAATCGAATCCTCAACCACACGGGCCACATCCGTGCGCTCTGCCTAGTTGAGCTACAGCCACATCACGGCTCGCTTTGTGAAGTGAAACGTGATGTAACTATACCACAAAGTTCATAAAATATCCAAGGTGGAATCATAATCGAAAAAAACAATAATCGTCCGAGTAAAAAGACTCCACCAATAAACAACTCAATTTTTTCTTTGAAAGTCATGTTTCATCCTCTCAAATACTTCTAAAAGATAGTTAAATACCATTATCCCGATACCATGACCTTTGGTACCTTCTGTGTTACCTGCGACGTTTAGAACTTCGATTTGATTATCTCTGAGCCACTTTACACATTCTTCTATTGGCTTAGGGTTAAGTAAATCTATATCAAAGTAAGGTTTTTTGTAATGCTTAATTGCATTGTATGTACATTTTTCACCTGGCGTTTCGAAGCTAACACATAACCGTACAGTCCCCTGTGATGCTTCTACGTTCTGCCAGGTCCGTTTTTTATAATCCCCATCGGACTCTACAAGACCGTAGACGTGCGCTAATAATGTTCTGTTTGGACCGTCAGAGGTCTTATATTTGTGTGGAGCGAAACCACCAGTTTCTAAGCCGACTTTCCTAGCCGCGCGTAAACCAGCTTGGTCTGCCCCCGTTTGTCCACCTGAAATTACTTTTTTAAGCATCTTTTGGATCCATTAGTTCTACGCCCTCTTTACAATAAGGACATTCTTCTGGCCACCATGAATCCAATTCTTCATGGATCAGAGATTTAACTTCACATAAGTCAGTTGACCATCCACTACGATTCCAAATGCAAGCAACACCTGAAATCATACCGCCATTCTTTTCAATAGCATCGATGGTTCTTTGTACTGATATTCCTGTTGTTATTACATCCTCTACTATAAGAATATTGTTATTTTTAACAACTCTGTCATATCCTCGTCTAAACTTCATTTCTTCCCACTCATAGGGATTTCCTGCAAGGGGATCTTTCATGACTTTTTCAGGATAAACAAAGGTTTTCCCTGTCATAACTGCTAGAGGTGAGGCCAACACAGCTCCAGCAATAGCAGGTCCAGTAACTACGTCGAATAAAAAGTCTCCACATAGTTCAGATAACATACTTGATAATACAGTCTTGAATAGAATTGGATCGCAAAAAATTCTATCTTTGTTTACGTAAGTATCTGAGTGTCTTCCAGTCGTGAGTCTAAAATGACCATTTCGTAAAACTACATCTCGTCGTTCAAATAATTCCTGAAGAACCATCATTTACCCTTTCAATTTAAAAGTCATCTACAAGAATCTTTATTGTAAGAAAAAAGGCTAAGACGCCTATTCCGAATTGCACACTTCCAAAGAAGAATAGAAGTAATCCAATAGTAACTAAAATTTCCCACATGAGAATAGGAGAAATAAACCAGTATAAAAACGACGCAATATATAATGGAATTAAAGCTACCAACCACACAACAAAAATTGCAATAAACTTTGATATACCATCTGAATGATTATGCAGTTGACTGTTAATCCATTTATAAAGGCTTGTCTTTTGGAACGAATCTATTAATCCCATTTTTTCTCCTTCAATGAATGACAACATTCTCGCCATCAACGCTTACAAGTTCTACTTGCACATCGACACATTGCCATTTCGCTTTCACTTTATAACTTTCACCACTTTGGACTGTAAATGAATAATCTAAATTTACAGTGCCTTTCTCTAATTTCTTTAACCACTTCGATTCATCAGTTCCGCATTCATCAAACATTCGATCTAGAGCCATTGTAACATTATCTTTGTCCATTTTATCTCCTTAGCGAGAGTGGTGGGTGTGGAGGGAATCGAACCCACTCGGGACTTTAAGCCACCGGTTTTACAGACCGGGCCGCCTTCCTTAACGGTCTACACACCCTTTTGATATATGTTACCTTAACCTAAGAAATTTTCTAAGACGAGTTCTTTAACGCCTTTATTCTATCATCGACCTTTTTCTTATCGAGTTGAAGGTTTCTATAAATTTCTCTTTGCTCTGGAGTCATTTGAGCTGGTTGACCATATCGATCCTCTAATTTCCACATTCTATTCTGTAGATTATTGGATTGATCTTCTAGAATCTTTTGGTCCAGCCGCTTACTAATTTTAGAAGCAGCGACTGTAAGTTCCTCAATTTTTTCTCCATTAGCTTTAACATCCTGCGCATAAGCAGAAATACACGATTCCTCATTCCATCTTTCATCAAGTTGAAAAATTGCTGTAATTGCTACAATTCCTCCACCGATTATAGATAGCCAAGTTACAGCTTTCTTAGTGAATATGCCTTTCACTGTCATCCGATTGCTCCTTTCGCAATCTACATTCAGGACATCTCTCAAGGAGATCCCTGAGAGATTGCTCTTTATTTATTTTCCAATATTGTTGTTCATTTGGAAGATGACATACATCACATTCCTCTTCAGTAATTGGACTTTGGTGGTTATAACCACGTCTTTCCATTTCACAAACCAACGCGTCATGTCTTTCAAATAATGACCTTGGTTGGAAACAATTGTTTCTTATATAACCGTCTACTTTTATTCCTTTTTTGAGTGTTCCAATGAACATATGATGTTCTACGTGTTCGCCTAGAAGATGTTTCCTACACATAATTTTTGGGTCAACCATCCACATTCGCATATACTCTATTCTCCTTTCAAGATAGAATGGTAGGGCGACGGGGAATCGAACCCCGAACTTGTGGTCGAAAGCCACAGATTTTACCACTAAACTATCGCCCCATTTGTGGTGGCTCGTATGGGAATCGAACCCACGTAACCAAGGATATGAGCCCTAGCTGTATGCCAACATACCCGAGCCATTTGGTAGCGGCGGGGAGAATCGAACTCCCAATTACGAGGATATGAACCTCGCCTGTTACCATTACATGCACGCCGCGTTAATTACCAACTCTTTTTCGCTTTTCTTTTCTTTATTTCAGCTGATAGCTGAGTTCTTAATTTTACTATACAAGGTGGTTTAATCTTTCCGGTTCTAAACCCTGTTCCTGTAGCATAATTCATTACGATTCTTATTTTATCGTTACTCGTCTTATTTATCGTACCTAGATATTTTCGGAGTTGTGCGCAACACCAGTCAGGTCGCTTACTCCATTGACCCAGAAGACTTTTCCTGACTTTTTGCCACTCCGGGTCTTTAACTATATCAGAAATTTTTGGCATATTAACTCCGTGGCGGCGAGGACAGGATTCGAACCTGCACAGGGGTGAACCTGGATGGTGTAGCAAACCATTGAGATACCATTACTCCACCTCGCCATAGTTATTATCACAATAATTTTTAGAGAGAACTTCCCGACATTCTTCCCTAGTTAGATTCAAACTTCGATGATTGAAATTATTACCAATAAAATTATATATGGTTTTTTCGTAAAGACAAGTTATTTTCAGCGCGTTCTCCCTACTTAATCCAATGTCAATAAGTCGGCAATAAACATGCAGCGGGTTAATATAGTGCTGCATCCATAGGGGAATGCTCATCACTACAATCCTTTTTGATAATGGCGGCCTGTACCGGACTCGAACCGGCAGTAACGCCGTGACAGGGCGTCGTGTTCTACCTATTAACACTAACAGGCCGTTTTGGATTTATTACTACAGAGGGGAGTTTTAAACTTCCCTCTTGCTCAAGAAGGAAGTCTATGTGAATTACAAAAGAGATCCTTCTTGGCGTGATGGTTCCATAATATCCGGTTCAGTTGGATAACCGGAGGAACTAGGGGCGAAGTTATAATGCTCAAAATGAAAAAATACAGAATTCATTTTTACCCCCAAAAGAATTATTTATAATATGTTCTAGACTTTTATGAAACTAGAAGTCGGTTTGTATCGTGAATTTGGGACTCGCAGTCGAGCTATTAAAGGTTATTATTTAATGTCAATTTTAACGGAGTCTGGTTTCTCAGGAATATCTTCTTTCCCGAGATCCACTTTCAATACACCATTTTTAAATGTTGAAGAAATCTTATTGACGTCTACAGGTTTAGCAAATTGAATACCTCTACTTGCTGACCTATATGAGATTTCTCGAATGGTGTATTTACCTGGCTTCCCTTCATCTTTTTGTTTTTCAACCTTGAGATAAAGAGAGTTGTCCTTAAATTCGAGTTCGACGTCATCTTTGTCAAACCCCGCCAGAGCGGCCTCTACATGATAACTCGATTCATCTTCCCAAGCATTGATCTTTGGGAATGAGGCCTTTGGTTGTCCAACAGAAGTTGGAAAGTTAGTAAAAAAGTTCTCCGTGAAGTTGTCTGCGAATCGGTCGAAGAATTTGTCGAAACGATCCCAGTCCGGAAAACCACCCGTCAACGAGTCGGTCATCTTAACTAGATCTTTCATTTAAGTACCTCCTAGTACTAAAATTAATCGACCGCGAGTCCCAAAAATTATAAACCCTTATCTACTTTTTTCCACTCAGACCCAAGTTTTGTTTGAAGAAATTTAACTTTGTCTTCAACATCGTCTGATGGACTAATTACAAATTTGTCCTGAACAGTTAAAAGTCCTTCGTTTACATTTTGAATAATTGCACGTACCTCAAATCCGTAACCATCAAAGTCAAGGATCATGTGCATAACTGGTTCAATAACAAGTAAAGTATGTCTCTCAAAGCTACAAATATATTCTTCATAACCCGGACCCATACTATCACCTTCATAAACATTTAACACAACATTCACTCTTGTCATTTTATTCACCTGTACACTTTTCTTTACGTTTTGTACTGATACTTCAACGCCTGCCACAAGCGCCATATAAAACATGAGGCCAGCAATGAGAGCGCCAGCAACACCAAGACCAAATAGTGCTCTAATTTTATTTTTTTCTTTCACGCCAGTCTCTTTTCATATACGGGATTCCTACAAAGATTACCCAACCAACAGACAAAAAAATTCCACAAGCTTGGTTCCAATCAATCGACATTTTTTGCTACCTCTCTTATTCGATCAACGAGTTTCTTGAGTTCTTTTGATGCCCATCCTTTTAAACCTTCGGAGGCAAATCTTTCCAATTCAAAAGCTATATCATACAACTCGTCTTTCTTATCCATAATGAATAAACCGTAGCTTTCCATTGATAAATGTAGTAGTTTTTACATTATCAACTATAACAGCAACATGAAACCATTCTTTTTGCCACTTCTTCCATCTCGATATCGTAAACATAATTCACCCTGTGGCGGCGGGAGCCGGAATCGAACCGACTACGCTGTCTACACGCCCGAGTTTTCGAGGCTCGTTACCACCATTGGTGTCCCCGCCTATTTCTTATTGAATAAATTTTGGAGTTTATCTTTCACATCGTCATCGAATTCATCTACTTCTTGTTTTACCTTTTCCCACATTGCTTCTGGAACATCAATGAATTGAGCGAGTTTATTTCTATTGTTTCTCAAAACGAAATACCAAATAACCGATGCTGCTACAATACCTGCACCAAGTCCAAACAAAAAATTTATCATGTTGTCCTCCCGAAGTGGTGGCTAAGGTGGGAGTCGAACCCACATGCTCTGAAAGCACTAGTTTTTGAGACTAGCGTGTATACCAATTCCACCACTTAGCCTTTACTTTGTAAATATTCCTCTGTACATGATGGACAGAGATTATGAATCCATCCTTTAGTAGATTTTACGTCTTTGGTTGTTCCACAGTTTTCACATATTTTTCGTGATAAACTTTGAGCGAACCAAATCATTCCTCGTATAAGTTCATCACCACCAATACTATAAAAACTAAGACTTCCAAATTTTTCTTTGACTTGAGTTGCTTCTAGTTGAAGTGCTTTGTTATGGTCGATATGAAATTGAATACTGTCACACAAATTATCAATTAACCAATACCACCCATTTCCGCACTCAATTCCCCAGCACATTGCGGTTCGTTGCATTGACTCATCTTTTTGAGCAAAGATTTTTGGGTATTTTTCAAATAACTTCTTTTCTAATTCAAGGTCCATAACTACCCCTTAAAAATATTCAACTTTTATGAACTCTGGTCTCATCCAGTTATCTACTTTCTCTTGAATTTTATCCAATTCTAATGAGACACCAGATGCTTTTATTTTCGCCCATTGTATGAACTTTGGATGGTTTGCTAAACGTAAAAATGCAGCTCTTTTATTTTGTGTAAGACTTTTGTGATCACACCCAGTGACCATTACCCCTGATTCTGGGTGTCTCATCCTTACTCAGTTTTTGTGCCTATTACGATGCTGACCACCAGCACCTCTACCTGAGTAATATGTAATTTCAATATCTTTCTTTGTAACAGAAAAAAGATGTTCTTTTTTCATATACACTCCTTTCGTAATGGGGAGTATAACACCCCTTAACTCGGTTAATGGGGAGTATATACCCCATTATAGATAAAATCATAGGTTAATGGTGAATAAAACACCCATTATAAAATTGGTACCCGAGGAGGGTGTCGAACCCCCATGACCTTACGGTCACTAGATCCTAAGTCTAGCGCGTCTACCAGTTCCGCCACTCGGGCATTATTTTGGTGGGCAAGAGGGGAGTCGAACCCCCATGAGCTTAAGCTCGCGGGATTTTAAGTCCCGTGCGTCTACCTAGATTTCGCCACTCGCCCTAATTGTTGTTATCTAACCAATCCATTACTTCTTGCTTAATCATTTCAATTAGTCCAAGAATATAAATTGTTGATTTATCCCCAAACCAATGAGTGTCAATACCACTTGCGTAGCTCTCTACTCGTTCATCATCTTCTTTGAATTCGTAATCATAAATACAAATAAAGTTTTTCAGTCTGTTTTCGTCGTAAGTGTCTCTGAGCATATCCAAAAATTGATGGAATTCTTGCTCATCTCTTGGGAATAATTCGATTACTTTTCTTCCTTTTCGTAACCGTCCCATAGGTCTTCTATTCCTCAATTTGTTTGAGTAAATTTTCAACCTCTCTTTCTCTTGAAATAATATCCAGTTCTACAGTTCCTAAGAGTTCTGGAAGAGAAGAAGGTTCCCGTCTCCGCATACTATGTCGACCAATCACACTGATAAAATCTATCAATGAAGCTCTAAAATTTTTTACAACATCAAGATTTTGTTTTGATGTTGCAGCCATTGCTTCATAATCAGGTTTACAAGGTTTCATACTTTCACCCATTGGTCTATCACTCATTCCATCTGTGTCATACATTTCACATATTCTCCTATTCTATTTTGGTGGTTGAGGTGGGAGTCGAACCCACATGAGCTTAGCTCACAACGCCCTCAACGTTGCGCGTATACCTATTCCGCCACTCAACCAATTAAGTCTAATCTCTTCTTCAACCCTGGTAATGAAGTAGGTTGAAGATCTAGTTTTTCAGCTGCTTCTTTATCACTACTCGAGACGTCAAGAGCATATTTCACATACTCCTTTTTCATTTCATTTAAAAACTCTCGCATAGTTGTTCCATCATTAAAGAATCCTGATACAATATCTTTGATTGGGTCTTTATGTTCAATTTGTTTTGGAGTAATGTCAATTACATCATCTCCATTATGTCGAGAAATCTGTTGTTCGAGAGTTTCAATTTGTTGTTTTAGATCTTTTTCAATGCTAGGTTTGAGACGTCTAGTTCCGGTCATCAAAGTTGATTGAAGTCGATCTGTTATCTTCAGGGCTTCTACTACATTTGTTGTAATCCGGTTGTCAACATTTTGCAACTGGATAATATTCACACCATCTCTTTTGATTGTCGGTGATAAAGCAACGTCCATTTTTTGACCGATCTTTACATCCCTCTCGTCATTTGGGTCTACGGTCAACATTTGATACAACGTTTCTTTTAACTCTTCAACTTCATCCGGTACATTCGCGTGTGGCATTTTTCAAACAACACTTACCCTTCCTACTATAATTTTTGTACAAAAAATCAGTCGCACGACTGATTTAAAATGGTGGAGGTGGCGGGAGTCGAACCCGCGTCCGACGATGCTAAATGTCAGCATCTACGATCATATCTGCGCTACTATTACAACTTTGGGGGCGTGGCGCAGAACTCCCAAAGAGGTTGTTTAGCTGATCTTAGACTAGGTGGCGCCAAACACCGATCCTAGTAGCATCTCTCTAGTCGACGCCCAGATCCTGTTAGAGAGAATTCACAGGGTGGACGAACCCGCTTTAAGCAGCGAGTCTAACTTCAGTGTAGTAATCATCTGCAGTTATATTTAAGGTAGTCAATTTTTAACGTAGCCATTTGACCAACTACGGATCGCAACTTCCACGTCGTCATCCCCGTCGATACCAGATTCACCCCCATTATTTATTGATTAATCTACTAATAACAAAATCCCAACCCCAAGTAAAAGCAAATTGTATTCTCTCGGGAAAAGTTGGTTGTCTGGATGCAATACCTTCAAGAGCATAACTCAAGAAAAATCCTGCAGCCAAGTATAGGACTACAAAAGCAATTGCTAAACCTATAAACAATCTCATGTGAACTCCTAGACATCAGTTGGATCCGTTTTTTCATCGGTAGGATCTTTTACCTCGTCATTTGGATCATCAAATAAAGCGTCTAATGCTTTACCACATCTCTTTACAGCACTTCTCCCAAAGTCCATTGTTTCTTTTCTCAGCGTTGGAGAAATCGCGAGAAAACCAGCACTTGTTAAAATCATTGCAGGGATTAAAGGTAACATAATACCCTCCTTTCAAGTTTAAGGTTTGTATTATGTTCTTATGTTTGAAAAAGGTTTCCTTTATCCATAAGCGCCTCTAGTATGATCCCAGACATCAAATACATCTACCTGCCCAAAACTCTTTCCCTTCATAACCTTCTTTAAAAGTTCAGCCTCGGATTCAGATACTTCAACTGGAGATAAGCTGTGCATAATATCTTGTTCGCTCTCAAAGAGTAATGCTTCGTTGGTCCCAAAATAACATTCAATTGGATACCCATCATACTTGTTAATATCTTCTTGAAATTGTTTCCAATCTTTCTCAGAAATAACAGAAAGACTTTTTACGTCAAATTCATCCGCCCAATCTTTTTCGAGTTTCACAAAATAGTACTTCACTTAAAAATTCTCCTTTCCCCTGGTGGTCTTTTAGCAGCTAAAGTCATTGCTGCTTCAACAATGTCAAAATTCTCACCTGTTGCTCGAACAACGTTTGGGTGATCAAAATGTCTATTATGAACAGTATCTGGCATCACAACTAATCCACGAGGACGCCACTTTAACCATCTCTCAATGTAGGCGGGATAATCATCCACTAAGACTTTTCCGTACACGAGACCTTTATCCTGAGTAATTGTGACAGGAGTATCTCCAAGATGTTCTTTACACCACTCAATCTTTTCAGTCCATACATGTGGTTTTGTTGACGGACCTTTTGTTAGAATATGAATTTCAAATCCCATTGCGGAAGCAATTTCCATGATTTGAAAACCTATTCGTTTTCTTGGAAGATTTCTCCACCATCCAACTTGGCGCATAATTGAATGTTTTCTTGCTCTGATGTGTAGTGGGTCATCTTTACTGTAATGGGAGTGCCCACAAAATTCTCCTGGTGCTGCCATCTTTTGCAATTCTCGAAGCATTCCAATGTCAAAATCAACAATGGTATCATCCATATCAAATAGAGCTATATTATCAAGCTGCATTTTCTTTCTTCTTTCTTGGAGAACCGTCATCCTTTAGGCTATCAATAAAGGTCCGTTTACAATCTTCACAGTAGCATTCAATTTCTCCATTATCAGTTTCTCGAATCCAAATTGGTAATCGTTTATTACAAAATGGACATGAACCATCCTTTGTATATGTCAATAATTTTCTCCTTTCTATTGGAGCCGTAGACGGGGGTTGAACCCGCGATTCCTCCGGGACTCACAACAGGTCGTCACCTGACGCCTCCGGCGTGCATCCGATACACCACTACGGCGTAAATGGCGGTGAGGACAGGGTTCGAACCTGCAGGGCTTTGACACCCGCTGCCTTTCCAAGACAGTGCCTTGACCACCTCGGCCACCTCACCGTTTAAATTCTTTTTCTTTTTTTCGAAAATAACCAGGATTGTTTTTCTTGACATATTCTGTGATGTCGTCGCCAAGTTGTCTTGGAAAACTAACATCGCCGCAATAACACTCGATCATTTTATGGTCGTTAAAAAAATGTTCCGCTATAACCTTGAAGACTCGCCGGATTAAGAGTTGTTCTTTCGTCTCTCGTTTCATAATGTTACGTTCTCCATTCGTTCTTCTCTGGTTACCTTTCCATCCATGACCTCAATTGAATATTCGTCCCATACAAGTATTCTTATAGGATCTTTACTTGTCGCACTAAAGATTAATCGATCAGTATCAGGATCAAAGGTCTTCACTTTTCCAGTTTTCACATTAGTCAATTTAACCTTCATTATTCACCTATGAATAAAAATGGCGGCGGGACAGGGACTCGAACCCCGATCGGCTTTGACACCTACGCCTGATTTCAAATCAGGTTGCTTAGCCAGTTAGCATACCCCGCTTTAGTTGTCATCCTCTTCTGGATCAGCTAGGTCTGCTAGGTAAATACCATGAATTGCAGCAAATGTATACGCACCTTGCGACCATTTGAATTTATGAAATGTGATCTCGCTATCACCTTCGGTCCATGTTTTTATAAGACCATCATTCTTTGCGATATCTCGCAGTTCGCAAAACCTATCAAATTTGGTATCGTCCCAATTTTTTCCACCCTCTCGTACAAGGTCGCTAAACTCTTGAAGGTCTTTGATTTTCATTGCATCACCATAGCAACTTCAGGGGGAAGAATACTCCACCAAAGCGCTCCTTCATACGTTGTGGGTTTTTCCAACTTGAAACAAGATTTGCAAGTAGAGAAATATTGAATGCCTGTTCCCCTCACTTTGATCCTCTGACCTTCAACTGACCACGTGTCATACGTTCCAGAAGCTTGAGATTGAAGGACCTGTGTATTAATTGTTAGTATATAAACACGTTTCTTACGAGGTTCTTTCATTCCTGTTTTTGGATCAATAGCTTCGGGATTGACACCTAACGTTTCTGGAGTTGATTTCTCCGGAGCGTAATAATTCCCTTGCGGTGCATTAGAAGTCTGATATTGAGCGACTCTTGTACCCTTCTTTAAGGTTATGACCCTTACAGGATCACTGAGGTTGATCGCCATCAAATACTTATCATAATCTTCAACACCTTCTTTTTCAAAGAATTCAATGGCGATCCTACCTCGATCTTTCATTTCACTGATTTGAAATTGACGTATAAACACCAATGACAAAATCAGTCCAATTACCACCAACCATGTACCCTTGTTTTTCACCTGTTCTCCTCCTTTCAAAAAGTCCTTGTTGTATATTTATATATATACAAACCGTAACTTTTAATAGATACCAAGTTCTTTTAGAAGGGAGTCAATGCCCAACTTTCTCATACGAAGTTTTAGAAACTCCATAATGGTTGGTTGCACAGGATGTTTCCTGAGTGGCATCTTTGCTTCTCGTGGAGTTCTATTACCTTTTGTATTATTACAAGGTTTACAGGAAGCAACACAATTTTCGAAGGTAGATTTACCACCTTTGGATTTTGGTATCACGTGGTCGATGGTTAATTTACCTCGTGTTTTTCCACAATATTGACAAGTGAACTCGTCTCGATATAGTACATTCTTTTTGCTAAATGGTACTCGAGAACGATATATTGTACGTACCAATTTGATCAATCTAATTACCTGAGGTACTACACATTTCCAAGCATTCTCAACACTTTGGACTATTTTATTCGAGGCTTTGACAACCTCGACTTTTCCTTTTGCCATGAGACACATAGCCTTTTGCCAACTGATAGTGTTGAGGAAACTGTAGTCACTATTGAGTAAAATGACCCGGTCCATGGCTACCTCCTTTCAGGTCACTGGCTATCTTGCTGGTTATCGTCTCCATCATAAAATGACGTTAGTGATTTCTTTCCAACTCTTCGGGAAGCATAAAATGCGGACATTCCTTTGAGAATATCTGCTGATCCTGTTTTCATTCCTGCTTTTGTACCAGCAAATGATTTTACATTTCCCTTAGCGATTTTTAAGCTGGAAGCTAATCTTGAGAGATCTTGGTTCGCTCCAAGATAGGTTACAGTCCATCTATTCGTCTTTTGTACATCTTGTAGTAGTTCTGCTACGTCATGCCAATCATATTGTTTTGAGTTATTTTCTTGCCCGTCACTAATGACAATAAGAAGAAAAGATGTATCCTCATCATCTACATCAGGAACCTTTTTCAATTCCAAAACAGTCATAGCAACTGCGTCTAACATAGAGGTCATACCATCTGGACGATATGTATCCGTAGTCAGCTTATCCAGTTTATCAGGATCATTGTTCCAGAACTCCGGTGTTACAAAACTTCCAAATGTGACAAATGAGACAAGAGTTGCCATGTCATGCGACTCTTCTCGAATCTTATCAACCTGTTCGTTGAATGCATCAATTGCTTCCTGTTGCATCGTTCCCATCGAACCACTACGATCAAGAACAATCGCAACGTAATTTTTTAGTTTTTTCGCAAGCTTCGCATCCTTATTCTCCGATACACTTAAATCAGCCATTCTCAATTTCCTCCTTTAGGGTTTTTTAAATTGGGGATAGTGGGAGCCCCTGCAAATTCATGGGTGAATATTTAACGGCTCTGCCAGCAGTTACTCCACTACCCATTCAACTGATGTCCGAAGACATACACTATCCCCAAAAAATGGAAGGCCCGGTAGGAATCGAACCTACGTAACAGGGGCCAAAACCCTGTGCTCTACCATTGAGCTACGAGCCTAATATAACATTTTAGTTTTTGAAAGACCTATACATTCAGGTAGACATATACCAGCTTCAACACATTCATTATAGTCATATCTTTCAACTATTTCTCGTTCAGGAAACATGATGATGGAATTTTGGAAAGCAGCAATGCGTTTACAACCATCAAAACAATCAGGAAATTCTTCTTTGTGTTTACCACATTCCTTACAGGGACTTGTCATAATACCTCCAGATTTGAGTTGGCTCCAGGAGGAGGACTCGAACCTCCATTAAGTGGTTAACAGCCACCCGTTCTGCCTTTGAACTACCCTGGAATATTTAGGTTAACGTCTCTCAAATCCGTTAAGGTATTTTAGAATTTCTTTTTCCTCCCTGTATTGCATACCTGTACTATCAAAATCATGATGTCGAAAAGGACTCTTTTCTATTTCCATAAGTGGTCTCACAGTCCCGAAGTGATCGCTTAAATCCCAGTGAATCTCTTCGAATAAAAAATTTGTATTCATTTTCACTCTAGAAATAATAAAATGACCATGCTCGGCGATCCATATTCCATACGATGCGTTTCTAGCATTAATCTTATAGAGATGACCGTCTTTTAGTTGATCGACTTTAAGATACACAAACTCTTTCGCTCGTCTCCTTTTAGATCTCGCTATAGCATCTTTAAGCCGATCAATGTCGTCAAAGGGACACATGATCGACTCCTCGGAGTTAATACCACCCATATTTATCGCCAATTGCTTCACACCAGTTGTGTTGACAATCACGACATCTGTGTTTTAACTCCTTTTTGATGAAGAATTCTGTGGCTTCAAATTGACAACCACAGTCAATACAAGTTAACCAAGAGATCTTTGTACCTTCTGGTAAAAGTTTTTTAAGCTCTTTATCTAGTTTCTTTTTCATGGTAGTCCCGGTAGGAATCGAACCTATCGTCTGTCGGTTATAAGCCAACTGCTCTGCCACTGAGCTACGGGACCGTATTGGCAGGCCCGCGAGGAATCGAACCCCGTCCTACTGGTTTGGAGCCAGTTTGGTCACCATGACCTCGGACCCGTTCTTGTTTGACAGGTACATATTCATTAACCCTTTTCTCCAACCTTTGAATCACAGAGTTAATGACTCCCTTAGCTGTTTGATGGTTGTACATCATATGACACCACTCAATAAGAGCATCTGCCATTTGATTTCCCGCTTGCTGTCGTCGGGTCATTATGTTCTTCTTTCTTTTACAGATCTCCGTTCTCCTCAATTTTTTTGTCTTCGTAAGGCGCAACCTTTCTCCTATACAACTCGAGTTTAGCACCTTCTAAAGCTGAGATACATGTTGCGTAATTTGTATATGACTCACCAAACATCTCAATAAAATGTTTACAAAGCATTGAAAAGCAGTAATTTAAGTCTCCGCTAGTTTCAACAAATGTTGCTGCATTATTAATGGGAACGTCGAACCTTCCTCTTCTCTCGTATGGAATATAAGGCATTTTAATCTCCGATATTCACTCCACATTCTTTACACTGATCCCACAAAAGACTCATAAACATTCCAAGTTCATGAGCACTTTTACACTCAGAATCAGCTACTGTTCTACCGTCTCTGTATGCAGTCTTCCACTTTTTCTCATCGTTCAATTCCCAATCACCTTTTTCGATATAGGAGCAATATCCATTCTCCATCTCATGTTGATCAGGATTGGTGCTCCAGTAAGGACATATACCATTATTACCATAACAGTAGTCGCCTTTTGGAATAACACTTTTGTCTTTGTCTGTCATATCTGTGTCATCATTCGAAGAGCCGCAGTATACTCAGATCTACATTGAGCGTGATTCATAAAGTCTCCGCTAAGACTCTGGATATATGCTTTATCGACGTATAGAGTTACCGCAATTCCTTCAACACAATTCTTTTTCTTTGCGTCGTAATATTGTGAGAGAGTCTCAGAAATAATTCCGGTGAGATTTCTCATAGCTTGAAGGTCATTGGTAATCAATCCAGCTTCTGCATAAGCATCCAATGCGCCATTTACAACATGGTCAATGTCACTAACATCCTCATCGCATATCATTGAGATATACATCGGCCAATTTGTAACAGCCGTTGCATTGAACTTGCGGATAAACATTGGACTATAATTTTTGGAGATAAGATTTGTATTACAATTGTCGTCGAGCATTCCCATTCGATTACCCTCTAATTGGCGTTGCCCAATCAACTTCTCAGCAATCATTTTAGCATCCGGTATCAACAAATCTTCTACTACTCCATTCATATCAGTTACTACCACTTCAGGTTCATTTGACCCACATTCACATTTACAGTCTTCTGGACCAGACATTCTATTCTCCTTTTCACTATTCATTGTATCAAACCATAACATTAAACCAGCTGATGGTGGGGTACACCATTTATAATATGTTCCATTAGGGTCCATAAATTTCACTACTTTCGACTATGAAATCAAAGCAATCTTCGATACTATCAAATGCTCTTGTAACATGGGAATCAATCCATACATCCTCTCGGAAGTTTCCAGTTGGATCTATTAGATAAATAGTTTTCTGACAATTCCATGCATGAAGGATTTCCATCATTGTTCCAGCTGAATACTTTCTCACATATGCTACCAGAATATCACAAGTATCGATACATGCTTTATCTTGTTCTACAATTTTATCTTTTTCTTCTTTAGTAAGCTTTCGTTTTTTCATTATTACATCAGCCAAGTCTGACTGTATAATAATTGCCTCAACTTCAACCAATGGATCAACAATAGTAACCAAGTTTGAATATTTGTCTGTTGCCGCCGTCCTATAACCAGTTTCTTCAATCGCCCCAGCGAGATATACCCTAACCATCGCCTTGCTCCTTTCTTCGAATCTTGGTAGTAGTTTACGTATTGTCCTCCTAACGCCATACCCATCAATATAAGTTTGACGTCCTACGACCATTTAGTTTTCCTTTTTGTTTAGAAATTCAACTAGTCTTTGTGCACTCTCTTTTATGTTAGCAAGTCGTTCTGGAGTAAGGTCCAGGTCAGGATCAAACTTAATTTCTGGACCTACAGCTTTAATTACTTTTGCGTGTTCAACAACTAAATCTTTTACTCGGTCATCCTTATCAGGATGGGTTTTTTCATAATTCATTAGAGAAAGACAATACCAAGCAGTCATCGCTAAATGATGACATCCACTTTCTTCGTCAATCTTTTCCCCTCTCCACCAAGCCCACGCATGACGCATCATTGCTCCAAAACAACGACCCCAAGACATACCTTTTCGCCAGTTGTTGTCAGCATATTTCGATGCGCCATAAGTATAGACTTTTGCGATTTCATCCAGTGAATCGCCAGGTATTAGATCATACCTATGTTTTCCATAGTCATATTTTAGACCCGGTTCTTCTTTACTTGTTCTTGTTTCCATAAGTCACCTTACCAAAAAGTTCGCCAAAGACCCTTCATAACAAACAAAAATAAACTACCTAAAAATGTTCCAACCACACCACATATAACAACAGTGAGTGTAAAAGAGGAAGGTTTTTCTAGAGCATATTTTTTGATCTTTTTATGTGTTCCAATTAATACATCGCCCCAACCAATGTTTTCAACTTTTTTCACCATCTCCATCTTTTGGTCTCCTTTCCCATTCTTGTCCAAAAACTCTATATCCTAAATCACTTTCCTTCAATAAGTACTCTGCTGACTTATCGTAGTACTCTACTTTTGTTACAACAATAGCTTTTACACCTGCGTTAATAATTTCAACTAGACATGGAGTACATGGAATTCCACAGTCCATATACAAAGTTGTCCCTTTTGTTTCTATACCATGTCTTGCAGCATTGATGAGTGTATTTCTTTCAGCATGTCCAGCGACGCAAAGATCTAATCCTTCTCCAGATTTATAACCAAGAATTTGTCTTGGACATTTTTCTAGATACATTGCTTGTTCAGGATGGATCTTTTTATCAGTAAGCAACTCAGCCAACACATTGTCGTTGACGCATCGCCTGTCACAACTCATTATTCCACGAGGCGGACCATTATATCCTGTTGAAATAATACTCTTGTCCCTGACGAGTATAGCGCCAATTTGTCGTGAAAAACATTTAGTATTCTTGCCAACCGACACACACACTTCATGAAAGTACTCGTCCCACTTATTCATTTTTAAGTTTACCCCATTCCCGTTCAAGACGCAAGTCGATACTTTTCAATACATCACGAATATCAACTAAAGCTTCAATTAGCTTGCGCTCTTTTCTATCAAATTGTTCATCGAGACTTTTTAACATCTCTTCTTTTGATTTCATATTTTTTACTAGATCTCGTATTTCAAGTAAGGTTTCAGCTATTAATATTTCGACTTTTAATTCGTTCGACATGTCCGCATCCGATTCAATTTTGCCTCGGTGCTCAGTCATAGGCTCACCCTTTGGGGGAATTAATCGCCATCTCAATTATCGCCCAAGAAAAAACTCCCCAGAAATAAAAGTCGCTTGGTTCTGTAAGATATCTTCTGTTATCTCTACACCAGTGCATAACTTTTACAGAGATAATACAAAGAAATACCCATCCCCACTCCTGAAAGAAAATATGTATTGAATCAAACATCGTCTTCCTCTTCCTCCTCAGCATCAAATACAACTGAGGTTTCGATCATTTCACCATTCGCATCTACATGTTCAGGTGGCCAACCATGAGCCCAAATTGTTACACTTCTCAACAATTGAGAAAAGAATTCAAATAAAGAGTTAACCGAGCTTACAAACATCCAAGCTACAAATGGTATTACTCCAACAAAAAATAGGAACGAAATAAAATCGTGTTTATCAAGGTACTGGAATAGATCCATTTATCTATTATCTCCGTCACCCTTGATTACGCCCCTTTCTATTCTGCTTTTTAGTTTTTTAATATTTACTAATGCAACATCTCCAAGTTCGAGGCGTAACTCTGTACATAACATTGCTACATACCACAAAACGTCCCCGATTTCTTTCTTCAATTCTTCTTTACGTTCGGGTGTGACTTTACCATCACTGTCCCGAATCACCTTTTTGATTTTTTCAGCTACCTCTCCGGTTTCGCCACACATACCTAGGGTTGGATATGTGAAGTTAGCACCGATGCCCGGGTATTTAGCCGTTGTTATACATTCACGTTGGTAATCACTGAATGTAAACTCCTTAATCGCATGTAACCTATCAGTAATATCTTGCGCTACTTGTTTTCTTACTTTACCTGGAAAGCTAGGTATTCCATTCATTATAGGTCTCCATATCCGGAGAAAATTTCTTCCTCCTTGACGCCAAATGATTCCAGAAGTTTAAGAATACTTTCTTTGGTCATTCCCGAAACTGGCGCCTCTAATTTGATCGGGTGTGGACCATTGATTTCCAAAACCTTATTCATCCTACCGAACCACTCCTGCTTGCAATCAGGAAACTCGTTCAAGTAGTCACTCCAATCCGCACCGTACCATACAGTGTCAATACCCTTACTTTCAGCTACAGATGTTGCAATACCAACAAACATCATATTTCTTGCAGGTACGTGCATCTCATGTACATCTTCGTACATTCCTTTTTCACCTGAACCTGTAAGTCCACTATTAACTCCAAGGTTTTGAATTGAGGTAACTTGGTATGGAATTCCCTGGTTCTCTAATTGCTTAGCAGCTAGTTCCAATTCTTGTGCATGCAATTGTCCATAATTGACGAGAACGCAATATGGTGTTTTCCCCTGTTTTTTCGCAAGCTCAATCATTAACCGAGAATCTGCACCACCACTAAACAGAATTACCAAATCTTCTTTCATTCAGATATACTCCTTTCTATTTGTACTCCGTTTATATTTTGTTCCAATGTTATAAGAAATATTCTATTATTTTCGCCATAGGTCAATGTTTCTAGAACAAATCCGATCCATTGAAATATGTCCCAAACCTTCTTTAGCTTTTCTCTTATATACTTCAAAATTATCAATTGCGTCTTTTACCCTACTTTCTACATTCTGATCATTGAAGTTTAATACCTGCTTAGTTTGTCTATAATAATCTAGTAGGCGTGTTTTGTTTCTGGTTAGTAATGGGGTACCTGCGGCTAATACTTCTGTTACAACTCTTGGACAACCATCGGTCCTATTAGAACAACATAGACCAACTTTACTTTGATTTAATATTTTGTTGAATTGAGGTCTATCCTTCCATCCAACAAATTCAATATTTGTAACTCCATGTTTTCTAGCTAATTTCCTACCAACCCCAGGTTTATTACCCAAATGAATAATTCTCAAACTCTTAAGAAATTTTGATTTACCCACTCTGCTAATAAAGAAGTCTTGACCCTTATAAGTAGCTTGAGTAAAATTTGCTGGCCAACATATATCATATTTGATTTTAGCTTCAATTGGATGAAATATACTAGGAGTTGCAGTTTTATAGAATGGAATGACATCCTTATATTTGTCTAGCTCCTTTTGATCTTCGACTAACACTTTATCATAAATTCCACCATATTGCGGCGCCACTCTTTTTCCTGTTCCACAATATAATTTGGTTCCAAACTTTTTTGGTATCTTTTGAGTCACCCTGCAATACTCTTTAAATCCCCCACGAAAGAATGAGATTTCTGGAGAAGGATATAAAGCGCATATTTCAAAGTTGGGAACAAATCGTTGAATAAATTTCTTTCCATTTAACGTTAACATTTCAACATCAGTCTTCTTATCTGGTGGTTCTAATCTCCAAATTGTAACTTCATCAAAAACATCTTTTTCTAAATAATGAAACCCCATCATGAGATAAAAATCATGACAATGTTCCTTCATTTCATGACCAAATTTGTACTTGTGGTAATACTCTAATTGTCTGATGTCACTTCGAAATACCCACAGTCGTCTCATGTAATTCTCCCATTTTTGTAATCCATTATATGTTTTTATTCTATATATATTTATACCCGACTGGAGAAGATTGTTTTATATTATTAACCCTAATTCGGAGGCGATCATGAAGGGATCAACACGACCAGCACTGCGCCACACTATGGTGACTTACTGGGGCGAAACTGGTTCTTCCTGCACGTATCCCGATTGTCCATTTCAAACTAAGGAGGGAGATCGATGCAGGTTAACCACTGTCCCGAGGCGAGAGGAAGACAATTTCTGTATGATTGGTGTTACAATGATGGGTCAACCACAAGCCTTATTGGAACAGTAGCTCGCCAAAGAAAGACGTTGCCTACCTGCGGACGTCTTTTTTTTGTTTTAAATTGTCATCTGATAAGGTTGAAATGATCTGAGTCTATGAGGTAGGAGATCTACACATCGTAGCCCAAGGAGACTTAGAGAGCCTAACGTGATATACGCACCCCGAAATTTATTCGGACTCAAATCAAGATTTGGAATACCTCTAGTTCTTTTATACGCTATTGTATATTTTGCAGCTAAATCACTGTTTTTAAGGAATGTTTCAAAAATTCCCCTAATCCGATCAATTTGGGATTTTCTAACTAATGTGCAGATAATATGAAATGATGTCTTACCTGTAAATCGTATTTTAGCTTCTCTGACTAAATCAATGGAGGTTATAGTATTCAGAACATCTAACGATGCTTGTTTGGCTTGGTTTAGGTTATCACTGTCAATATCCACAATAGCAAATTCCTCATATGAATGCATTGTAGAATATATTGCAATGCTCCTTCCCGTAATCACTTCTTCATAATTCGAATTGTTCAATCTTAAGAACTTATTGTCCTTACCTCGGCGCCTTATGATTGGTTTGTTTACATCAGTCATGATCGCAAACATCAATTCCCTTCCCCGTGTTTCGTTTAAGATTGGACCCTTCCACTTCATGTAGTAATCGTAGACCTGTCCTTCCGTCAACCCTTTTGGGTAGAACTGATTTTTTAAGATGATCGTGTTCGGATTTTCCGGTCGTGACATGTCATAAATTCCTTTAGATATAGTTCTCGAAACTAAATATATTAATTAATGGAACCTGTGAAAGGGTTCTGCAAGTTTTTGTACTCCGTTTATTTTTTGTTCAAAAAGTCACAAAAAATATCATCCATTATAAAACAAAATTCTATATATATTATAGAATGGATTATAGGTTAAGGGATTATTAGTTTTCGCTAATATCAAAAAAGACGGAATAATAACTACTATGAAAGGGGGTCAAAATGACCAGACCCATCTTCTGTGTAGTGCCGCCCCGCAGGTTGGAATACCTGAATAACACGCCGCTGTATAGGTTTTATAATGGCGAGTATCATTTGTATTCCAATGGCGATAGGCCACTACATAAACGAATTCGGTCCGAGACATTACCTGCGAAATTGTATATTCGCAAGCTTGACGAGGACGTAATGTTCGAAGAGTTGAAAGAAAGTTGGACTTCGGCTCTCAGGGAAAACTTGGCTTCAGGAGATATTAAGAAGACCAAGGAACTTATTAAAGATATCGCTGAGGATACTATTTTCAGTGATCCCAACGACATCATCAAAGCGAAGATAGATGCTGTAAAAGCTCTAGTCGACGAGTTGATTGATGGTAGTAGTGTTGAAATGCTAAAGTCGGTCTTAGCCATTAGTGACAAAGACTATAGCACGCTCGTACACAGTGTAAGGGTCATGAGTCTTGGTATTAGCTTCGCCATGTATATGAAATGGTCGATGAGAAAGACTCGAATCTTTGCATTAGCGTGTTTAACCCATGACATCGGGAAAACACAAATTCCTGATGAAATCTTACAGTCCGAGGAGAAATTATCAGAAGAGGAATATGTAGCCATGCGTGCCCACACGATTATTGGTAAAGTAATCCTCGAACGAGTGAGCTTCGGAGATCTCAAGATAGATGCAGCAGTCCTCGATGTAGCCATGTATCATCATGAGAAGCTGGATGGTTCTGGTTACCATGGAAAAAAGGGTGAGGACATTAGTGAGTTCTGTAGAATCGTTGCAATTATCGATTGTCATGAAGCCCTTACATCGGACACTCGAAAGTATCGGAAAGCGATAACTAGTTTCCATGCGTGTAAGTTTATCGCAACGGAAGTTGTCGCAGGCAAGTATGACAAATATTGGTTTGAACAATATGTAAGACATCTGAATCCAAGCAAAGATGCTTAGGGAGGAGGTACCACAATGAACAATCTGAATAACCTTCAAATGGAAACATCGACTAACACCCCTACGGCTGTGGTATCTACCCACAACCTAGGCCGAGTAACTGACTATGATCCAGCCAAGAAAGAACCTGGTTGGTGTCCGGAGTGTCGGAAGGCTACGGAGTTCCACCCCAGCAAATACGATAACGGGAAAGACTTCGTTCCGGATTGGGTATGTAAACGATGTGAAGAACCACAACCGATACCAATATCACTTGACGAGATGAGTCGATATCAGCAGTTGAGTGAGTTATATCCTGAGGCGTGGACAGAAACTCAAGCCCGCCACTAAGAGGGGAGAAAGAATATGAATTGTCCATTTGCACAAAAGTGCCGACAGCCCAGAGAGGCTTGTAAGACGTGTGATCCATTTACATTGGAAGTGAATCTCAAAACTGCCCATGCCAACGCGATTTCGTTCACGCAGCGTTGGGGTGAAAAACCCGGTGAAAACCCACCGAAACATGAATGGGTACAAGCTACAAAAGCACTCAACGCATTGAAGCGTGCGAATAATGAGGTGGCTATCCGCCTCGGAATTCTTAACTAGGAGGTGATCGATACAAATTGGCTAGGGACCCGCAGTAGCGGTACGTTGACTGAATGGTACGTTTAGGGGTACTGGATTTTCCTTATCCCGATTACAAAAACTGCATTTATTAAAAGGAGTAACATACAATGAAAAAATTACTCAGCATTCTCGTATTGGCAAGCGCCCTGTTTTGGTTTAACCCTTGGACTCTTGACACTGATTGGGCTTACGCCGGTGGTCTTGGAAAAGACTACATCTGTAATGGCGACACATACGTAACGGTGGAACGCGGCCACAAAGGTTGCTACAGCTTTGGTTATGTTGACCCTGTATCTGGTGATGACTTGATCGTCGGTAACACCTGTGATACAGCAACCCTGTATGTCGGTAACTTTGATGCCGAGGCCGTGAAGTTCTGGGCCGACGGAAAAAACAAACGGTACTATACCGGTCACAGCAACAAGGACGCCTTCGATAACAGGTTCGTGATCAACGGGAACCAGTTCATCTTGACGATGGACGATGTTGTTGACGAAGCCCCTGCTGACGACCCGGTGGATGAACCGGTTGACGAGGAGCCAGTGGAAGAGGAAACCCCGGCTGAAGAGCCTGAAATAGAACCGCTTTCTGAGATCGCTCCTGAGGCTTTTATAGCCGCCACGAAGGTTGCTCCTCTGGATACCGCCGATGAGACCGATTGTTCAGATCTTTCCATTGACTATGACCCGATGAGCATCTCCACCCTGTACGCCCTGAGGGGTAGAACCGGAATCGAAACTTTTCGAATGATTGCTTCTGGTGGGACGATTGACTGGACGCTGTTCAAGAACGGTAAAGTCAAGGCCATCGTGACTATTAACGATGAGTGCGCCGGTACCTTCAACCTGACGGATGATATTGAGTACTTCAATCTTCCGGACAAGGACTTTGAAGGTTATCGCCTGGACGCCTATGATTATCCGGACAGCGGTAGTTATATTGCCAAGCTTCGGGTAACCAAGGAACGCGGTGTCAACAAGCATTATATCTACATCAATAATGTAGACATCGTTGACTTGGCTGGTCAGGTTGTGAGCGTGAAGGTTGCTCTGTACCAGGATGACGAATTGGTTCAGGCTTACGCCGGTTCCAAAACTTTGAAACGAATTGTGAAGTAAACGGTGCCAGACACCATAACTGGACCCCCTCTATCTACACACAGAGGGGGTCCATTTTTTTAGGAGTGATATTATGAAACGAATAGTTAAGTGGTTCGAGAGGTGTTTAGATCGAATCGACGAAATCGCAAATCGTCGTCCGTAGGTTTGGAGCCCTGCTTTGATTTATGTGGGGCTCGTTTTTTTTGTTTGAAAAACCAATCTATAGTTTTCCACAAACCAGTTTCTAAATCTACTTCTGGTTTCCAATTGATTGCTTTTCTTAATTTACTGCTGTCTGCCCAGTTAGTTTTCATATCTCCAAGTTGTTCTGAGATATGTTCCAATTGAATATCTTCGATGCCTTTTTCTTTTAACATCCTTACTAATTCACTAACAACTTTATTAACAGAAGTTTCAATTCCTGTAGAAAGTTGAAATATTCCGTATTGTGGTAGAATGGATAGTTTAATAATTGCGCTTACTAAATCATCTACATAGATAAAATCTCTTGTTTGATTACCACTACCATAAATCTGAAGTATTTTCCCATTTATGGCTCTTCTAATAAACTTCGCAACCAGACTAGTCTTATGTGCTGAGTATGGTCCATATACATTGCTAAATCTTAATGAAGAAATACTCATTTTATACGAGTGATGATATGCATGACATAATGCTTCACCACAAGTTTTCGTAGCACCATAAGGTGAAATTGGTTCTTGATATTTAGTTTCATTGACTGGTGGTTTGCATTCTCCGACTGCTGCAGCACTTGACGCAAAAATTACATTGGTAATCTCGTTAACTCTAGCAGCTTCTAGAATATTAAAAGTACCAATGACATTGTTATTAAAATACTGTTGTGGTTCTTGGACTGACTCTCTGACCCCAGGTAAAGCTGCTAGATGAACTATTACGTCTGATCCCCTAGCTGCTTCAACTACAGTTTTTTGACCTCGAATATCCCCATCAACTAATTCTACATCTGTAAAACATGATGAGAACTCTGTGGTTGAATATGGAGTGATATTTTTAAATGACCCAACTTTTAGATTGTCAAGAACTCTAATTCTATTCTTTTCATCTTTTCTTAATCTACTTACTAAATTAGCCCCAATAAAACCACAACCTCCTGTAATTAACCATTTCACTTTCCTTTTTCCTTTCCTTGTGTGTCTATTGGTATGTCTTTCCTCCATACCGAGGTACAAAATATTTCATCTTTATTACAACGATCTTTATATTTTTTCGCTATTTCATTTACTTCCATAAGAAGTCCATCACTCAAATAAATAGGATCCCACCCAAGGCTTTTAAATCCTTGATTAACTACTTGTAAGTCATTTCTAGGATCCTCGTTTCTTGGGTTAATATAATAACGGACTTCCGCCCCAGTTAACTCGCTTACTTTTAGAGCAAGATCATTAATATTCAAACACTCAGATGTCTGATTAAATATCTTAACTCTATCTCCTTTCTCCGGAGGATTTTCAATTGCCATCTGAATACATTTTACTGTATCTTGAATGTGAATAAATGCTCTGGTCTGACCTCCGGTTCCATGAACAGTTAGTGGATGCTCAATAGCTGCTTGCATTAGAAATCTATTCAAAACGGTACCCAGGTTACCATCGTAATAAAACTTATTGATTAGATGTGGGTGTAATTTAGTTTCTTCTGTTTGGGTTCCCCATACAATTCCTTGATGTAAATCAGTAATTCTAATGTCATTATTTTTATTGTAGTAATAGAAAAATAAAGCATCTTGACATTTTGTCATGTGATAAATACTTCCAGGGTTTGGAGGATATGGAATCTCTAATTCTTTTTCAGTTCCATTAGATTCAACCTTAATTGGTAGATATCCTTCAGGAATTTCCATCCCTGCTGTTCCATAACCGTAAACACCCATTGTCCCAATATGGACTACATGGATATCTAAACCTGATTCAACAATAGCACATAAAATATTATTTGTTGCCCCTAGGTTTCTATTTACAGTATATTGGTTATAACGAGGATTTTTCATTGAAAGAGCAGCGGAAGGTTGTTCTGCTAAATGCACTACTGCTTTTGGTTGGAGTTTTTCAAGCAGTAATTGAAAACTCATAAAATCAATTGACAAATCAAGGGGATAAAATACAATAGATTTTCCAGTTATATCTTTCCATGTATCCAATCTTTCTTTTGGACTAGATACTGGAGTTAATGATTCAACATTGAGGTATAACTCGATATCTCTTTTTGACATATCATCAACAATGAATACATCATATCCCTGTTGAGATAATCGAAGACTGATAGCCCAACCCAAAAAACCATCACCACCGCAAACAATTATTCTATCTCTCATTCTTTAACCTTCTAAAGTCGTCTCTACATATTTGTAAATTTTCAGTTTTGCCTTTTGTTGTATTTGCACTCCATATAATATCGTCGGGTCTCATATGAGGAGAAATAAATTCTATGGGAATATCTCCCCATTTGTATTGATCTTTCAAATCCCTGTAAGCATAGTAACAGGACGTTTGACCATACCCCAAAGGTCTATCCGCAGGTTTTACATCATTTACATATCGAATCCATTGGTCTAAAAATGCAATAGATTTCTTTATATGAAGTCCTTCAACTCCGATCATAATCTTTCTATTTGGTTTAGAGTTTAATCTAAATCTAAAAGAAATGTCATGAGACCTTATAAGATTAAAAAGGTTTGTTATCTTATTTCTAAAATAGAGATCAATGTCACAATGTAACATGTAAGTGTGTTTACTATCTTTATATCGATGAAGTGCTTCTCTAATCGACTTAACTCGATCATCAGCAGCAATCATTAACTTCCAAATTTTACTTTTATCAGTGACATGAACTTTTTCTATTTGATCTTTATGGGTTAGGAGCTCATTAACACCAATTCCCGCTCGTTTTGCTAACCATTCTTTGTTTAACTCACGATTGTAAATTGTGATGTTTTTATGAGATGATAATTCGTCTATTTGGTTATTTGAAAGGTCTCTCCCATCTAAACATATACGAATATCATTTCCATTAGTATGTCTAAATGATTCAACAAAAATTTTCGCCCAACCAAAAAATCCATTCGTAAAGTATGCATGTACTATCAACGATTCCACTCCTTCACTTTATGTCCAAGAAATTTAAACAGCTTTTGATTATAGGGTTTATAATGAGAAAGAAGTTTTTCTCGTAGTGGACCACCTAACCTTTCTTTATGTTTTGACCATACTCGATAATATTTTTCTTCTCTATTTTTTTTAATATCTTCTTGTCTTGATCTATTTCGTAATATAACCCCATGTACTTCTTTTCGAGGAAGATTTAAATCAGATATCCCAAGAAAAGAAAAAACCTTTTTCATTTCTTCTGTTGTATTAGCTTTCATCCATTCCATAATACAAATATGAATTTGTGATTTATCAAAGAAAGGTAATAAATTCTTTTTCATTTTAGCAAAATATCTACCATCAGCATCATATCGATCTTGAAATACGTTGAAATTAAATACAGATACTTTTCCTGCCTTTCGATTCATTTGAAAGTTCGAAAAAGCTCTATCTACAGGATTTCTCAAACATAGAATAATTTTAGCATTTGGAATATACCTGTTCATAATCCGTATGCTAGAGTTTCGTTGGAGATAAAGAGGTGTTTTTTCTCCGTTTAATTTTCCGGCAACACATCGACTAGAATACCATTCAAGACCTTTTCCCCACGTTCGTCCACCACCCCAGAAATTCATTTCAATGCTTGTTTTACTTTTGGTCATCATGTTAATTTCTGGATGTTTGTCAAGGTTATACCATAATGGTGTAGTTCCGCCCTTTGCTACCCCAGCTATAATGAAATCAGGTAAGATCATTATTTTTTTCCTATAAGAAATACTCCCTTTGGTCCAGTGTCGTGCGGGTAGTCGACAATGTCAAATTCTACAACTTTAAAGTATTTCTCAACCTTCGGAATTAGATATTTCTTATCAATAGACCTTACATGAAGCTCGCTTGTTTGACCTTTAAATGGACAAGTTATTATAATTGTCCCGCCAGGTACCAGAACCCTATGAGCTTCTTTTAATGTTTTATCTACATTATATACGTGCTCTAGAGTTTCGGTTAATGTCACTGTATTAAATGATTCTTTTAAGAAGGTTAGTTCTTCTGCAAACCCTTGATGGAATTCAACTTTTTTGCTTTTAACATTTTTTACAGCGTCTTTTAATACAGATTCCTGTACATCAATTCCAACTATCTCTTTTATATCATCTCTCTGACTAGCAAGATAACAAGTCAATCCAGCACCACAACCAATATCGAGAAGTTTTGGACCTACAATATTTTCTAATATTCTAGGAAATCTTTTATGATACCTTTTATGTCTTGGATGACTTGGATCATGATATCTCCAGAATGTAGGTTCTTTTGACTGCCCTGGTTTATTTATTATTTTATAGTGTTTGTCTTTCTCAATAATTACGTCTTTCATATTTTCCCCGCCAAATTAGGTTGGTAAATTGTATCCCACTGAACTCCTTGATGTTTTGGTAGAGTGACTATATCAATAGTTTTTTGATCTTGTAAATCAATTACCGCCATCTTACAAGAACTATTTTCACCATAAGCGTAACTAGCAAATATAAATGCTTTATCGTTATGGATAACCATCCCTCGCCACCAACCTGGTTTTCCAATATTGATCTTCTTATCAATTTTTACAGGCCACTTCTGTTCCAAGAGTTCATATATAACATAGATTTGATGTTCTCTTGTACCTGACAAATAAAAATCATCGTTATAAAAATTACCATCGTGACAATTATGTTTATCTAGAACAACCTGTTGTGTGCTTAACTCAACAACCTTTCCAGATTTTTTCCCTCTTTTTTCATTCTCAAAACATGTTACAAACTTTAAACCTTTTTTGATAGTGATACAATTTGGATGACATACATGATTTGTTTTATATTTCTCATTCCACTTTTCCCATATATCAATTTTTCTCTTTTTGATTTCTGGAATTTTACTGAAAACAAACGTGAGAAAATTTGGACCCTCTTCAGGTTTCATTGGATTTCTTATTTCTTCAATTGCATCTAACCCGGTATTAACCACGTAAAGTCGATTATCATAGATAGTAAGATAATGAAGATCATTAAAAGTAGTTTGGGTATAAGATTTTTCATACTTCCACTTTTTCAAGTTGAAGTAGTGGAGGTCTTGCCAATCTGTCGCAATTAAATAATCCTTATGAATTATCCCACCTCTCCAACCTGATCTCCTCCATTTTTTAGAGTGTACATATTGTCGAAGAATTTTGTTATTGATAGGATCATATTCAATTACTCCACCTTTATTCTGAATAATACTTTCAACAGGTATAATAAACTTCATTAAAAACTCCCAATAAGATCTACAAGTCTCTTCATATTATCTTCTCTACTTCCTAAGGTCAAGATCATATCACGCGCTCTATTACCCATCCTTTTTCTTTTACCCGGTTGTTCCATTAAGAATTCTACAGTGTCGATAAAAGATTTTAAATTGTTTTCCGACACCAGTCCTGTTTTTCCAGATATCAAATAATCTTGCATTCCACTCATTGGAGCATTAGTTCCTACAACTGGGCAGCAAGTTAACATAGCTTCAGCTGGTGGAATGTGAAGTCCTTCCAACTCTGTAGGTGAAAGCCAAATGTTCACTTGGTTGTACATCTTGTTCTTTTGCTCTATTGTCGGATCCTTTGCAAATACATCTACATGTTTCATGTTTGGGGTCCCATCTGACCCAAAAGTCAATAGTAAAGTCCCCGGAAAAAGTTCCTTCATTTTTTTCGCTGTTTCGAATATCCATGACACTCTCTTTCCTGCTCTTTTTACTCCTGTATTATACAATCCGCCGAGTACTATTTCTCTATCTGTTCGTTCATAAGTTGGAAATATTTCATTAAAATCATAACCAGGTCTGATGATATAAGCGTTCTTTCCAAATTCTTGAAGTTTCTTTTGGAGACATGTGGAGTTCACCATTTTCAAAGTTGGTTGGTCAAGCACCTTTTTCTTAATTTTATCTTCTGACATATTCCACGTTTCCCAACCCCTGATCCAATGCATCTTCAAACCACATTTGTCTGGTGCATCAACCGTTGTTTTTACTGTACCATAACCAGTTGCAATAATAGCTTCCGCTGCTGGAATATTTTGGACAGATTTAACTTTCTTAAATTTTGCTTTGAGTGGTACCCAAGTATTGCAATATTTTCCAGTATCAACTATAGTTACGTCATGACCTAAATCAACTAATGTATTAGCTGATTTAATGATTGTTAGACTCCCACCATTATTTCCTAACCCGCAATTCATTGAATTAAAAATTATTCGCATATTAACCATCCGTTGTATGATCTGGACTACCTGTTACGATAACGCCAATATTACAACCTGTTACAGAATCAGTGATTCTTGCGTCAGGTAGATTGTCAGTTTTTGCTGTTGGACTACCAGTTACAATAATTCCTGGGTGTCCACACCATCCAATTGTAGTGTCTGTAAGTCTAGCTTGTCCGAGGTTGTTTACTGTTCTTGTTGGGCTCGCAGTTACAATGGGCCCTGACATTGGAATGCATGGAGCGGGCGGATGACAACAACATATACCTACCCATATATCAGTTAGTCTTGCGTTTGCTGGCATTTCTAATTTTCCTTATACGGTTGAAGAATAGATACCTTTCTCGTCTATCCAGACAATTCATCATCCCTATATATCCTGCAGCACAAATCATAAAAAGACCAAAATCAATTAAAACATCTATCATGATGCATGCCTCGCTAACTTGGTTTCTGAATCGGCGAGTTTGTCACGATTTGAAGTAAGCAATCCCTTTGCTCCGGACAATTTTGCAATCATATCTTCGGTTCCATAGGTACCACCTAAACCTACTGGTTGTGTTTTATAGTCGTATGCAAAATCAAACTCATCAATTCTTGATTGAATTTCAGAATCACTATCCCATCCAACACCATTATATTCGTAGGTTAACACTCCAACTTTCTCAACTCCAGAAGGAATAACTGCATCATCAACAGTGACTAGAGTTAATCCTATATAACTTGTAGTGTCATATTCTGAGATTGTTATTGTTGTATGGGATGTTGTTCCCCCTTCATCAAATAAAATGGTTTCACCACTAGGAAATTTTGTAGTTTGATTTCCGTCGCATGTAAATTGTGTACTTGATATATAGGTTACATTGTTTGTTGAAGTTGTATCGGTGTTGTCAAGATCTATATCTGCAACATACCAATCTGTTGCATTAGATACACCAAAATCTCCGTATGTATGAACCATATCGCCCTTGTCAGGAAGTAAATCATTTTCCAAATCATCACAACTGCTTGACATCGTGTATTCTAATGCTGCTTGTTTTTCTTGTAAGTCAGCAATTTGATCATCAACACTGTTTATTGATGTCTGGACGTCAGCTGCATCAGAAGCTGCAGAATCAACCATATCTTTTAAAGTATCAGCTGGATTAGCCAACGTTGACCACCTCCTTATGAGTTATTTACGGATGGTATTTGATCCATCAATTTATTAATCTCTGCTTTGAGATTTTCAATTTCAACATTTAACCTTTGTATTTCTGCAAATGCACTCTTTAACATTTCTACATTATGTCTGAGGTTAAGTTTACCATCAGACGAACCTTGTAATGCAAAGTACTCAAGGTTCGTAATAAGTTGTCGCACTTGCTTTCCATAAACTGCCATCCATGCGGTTTCGTTCATTATCTTCTCCTCTTCATTTTCTTTAAAATTCTGTTCATTTCTAAAACAACTCTATCAGGCTTAATATTAAATTTTGGATCATCTAGAAAAGTTGTTGGTGTATTTTTTACATTGTAGGTTACTGTGTGGGGTTTCTTTTCATTTCCCCATTGTAATGTAGGAGTTCCAATTAAGTTTGATAAATTAGGAATTCCACTTTGACTTCCAATACATAAAATTGCTCGTCTCAAAACTTCAATTGTTACACCTACAAGAGATGTATTAGCAGGTAACTGAAATTTGTTGATGTCATAATACCTATCTTTTGGATCAGGAATATATTCTGGTGCTCTTCCGCATAACACAAAGGAATATCTATTTCTAAGATTCTCAATCAAATCGTAAAATTCTTTCCAGTTATTCCAGTTTCTCTTCTTATTATGACGTCTAAATCTTGGACCTAATACAATTACTGGTTTATCACTTGGAATCATTTTATCTACAAATGTTTTGTTTTGAGGTCTGGGTTTAAAGTTAAAGATTTTTTGTGCGTCTGGGAATTGTCCCTTCTCAGTATATCTTCTAGCACCAATCCTTGGGACTATATGTTCGAGAATTGTATATTCCGCAGAATATTTCGCTCGAAAATTATGTACCAGTTGTTTATATTTTTGATCAGGGAACCCTGTTAGTTTTAAACAATCAGATGTATATTTTTGGAAGTCACCTGAAATCTCAAGCGGTATCAACTCATCAGCGTATTTTCCATATAAGTCAAAACGATCTTCCCGAGTGTATACTATTAATTTTGCACCTTTGTGTTTATGCTTCTTATACCATAACACATGAGGCGCAAATCTTAAAAGTTCCCATCCAAACTCACCGAGAAATGGGCCAGCTAAAATTGCATATTTTGTTTTTTGAGTATGAATATTCTCGGATTTTTCTTCCTCTGTTATCACGGGATTCTTGTCGATTCTCTTATCTCCTTTCACCATGTTATAAAATTCATCAAATGTCATCGATTCAACTTTTCGATCTGAATTAGCATACTTGATCTTTTCCATTCTTTTTGCGTCAGACCCAAAACCAATGACATTACAAATGCTTCCTACATATTTTCCACTATTTAAAGCAAGTACTTTTTTAACTCCAAGTATATAAGGTTGTCCCTTAGTTAATCTATCCATCTTAACCCAGTAATTTTGATCGTGTTTTTTACAAAGACCAACTAATGGACCAAGATCAAGATACCCAACATCTCTAAAGAAGTTTGGTCTAACAGTCCAAAAAGCACTTCCGCCCAATTTACCAAGGTATGCTTTGTATCCCGCAATTCTTGTAGAAATAATAGAACCAAATTTTATGGCGCTAGGATGCTGACTAATAACTTTAACATTCTCCATTCGATGACGTTTGACATCTCTCCAAGCCTTTTTAATTACTTCATCCCAGTCTGGAGTAACTAACATATCATTATCAAGAAATAACAAGAAATCAGTCTTGTCTTTCTTTGGGTCTTGCTCATGGTTTTGACCAAATTGATTCAATGCTGCAGCTTTCGAGAAAGCTTCATGTGTAGACGCTTTTGTGTTAAAAGTAACTTGGGAAATCATTCCCTCCCGGAACAACTTCGAAAAATAATCAAAGTGTTCTTGGAGTTTATAGTTAGTAATATTATCATAAACGTACAATTGGAATGGATTTTTAGTGTGTTTATGTAAAGCCTCTATTACTTTTTTAGTTACTGCTAATCGGTTTCGGACGCACAGACCTATCTTTATCATTACTAATGAGCCTCTCAATACGATTAACTACTTCATCAACATTTATAGTACTATAACATTTTGGACTTTTTCCAATCGCATTTCTACATAGGTTCATTCCATGTGTAAAACATGGAGCACATTCTGTTTTTCCCTCAATCCAATCAATATTTTTATATGTCTCTAATCTAATTTTTCCAGGAAATGCTCCATAAATTCCAAAACCAGGAACTCTTAAACTGGCAGCAATATGAATCAATGAACTATCAGGAGATAATATACAATCAGCTAAATGTGCTAATGCGATTGTATAATCTAAAGTTTGTGATTCCTTTGTAAAATTTAATACACAATGCTGCACATCCTCATCTAACGATTCAATAAATGCTTGAATATGTGTATGCATATGAGGAGCATCTGTGATAATTACAGTATGGTTTTTCCTGACTAAATGACCAAGAAGATCTTTCCATAAATTTGGACTTGGTGTTCTAATTGGTGAAGAAGCCCGCAATTGTACCAAAACAAAATTCTTTACATTATTTTGATCTAAATACTTTTGACATGCTTCAACTTTATCCTTTACAGGATTTTGAGTAGGGATAAGTTTTTCATCTGGTAAATTAAGACCCATCCATTTTGTAAAAAGTCGATAAGCATTTTCCTCGGTAGCTTCTCTACACCTTTCAATAACACCCTCAAAAATTGAATGGTAATCTGATCTTAATAAATGGGTTAAAGAAAATGGAAGGTCTAGAATTTCATCTACACAATCCCAACCTTCTATCATAGCTTGGTATTGCGGACCACACGCAAATTTGATTGTGCAGGTCGGATATTTTTCTTTTAGATAGATTAGATTAGGTTGGATGAATAAAAGATCTCCAATCCCTCCTGTTCTTGTAACCAAGAGGGATTTGTCAGTAAGATCTTGACCTGTATAAGGTCTATATACTTTATTGAATTGTACGGTGGCTGGTTTAAGAATTTTAACCTTTCTGAAATTGTCATACCATAATTGTTTATAAACACCTAATCCCATTACATATTTTTGTTTCTTTTTAAGAACTTGATGTTTGAATTTATTCTGTATGAACCCTGCAGTTCTTAGAGCTTCAGCAATTACAATATTTGGGGGTGATTCTCGAAGTTCCTCCATATGTTGTACATACTGTGGTTTGTCGCTTTTCAACCCCATTTTTTTAATAGATTGTCTTTGGATTTCCTTATCAACTTTAGGTCCCTTTCCATCAAATTCAAAACTCTTCACCTGTAAACTCCTTTCAATTATTTCGATTTTCTTGCTGCAACTCTAGAAAGTATCTGTTGTTTTTTCCTCTCTATATCTGCATAATCTGCTGGTGTTAATTCATATGCTTTTTGTTTGCGTCTTGGGACTGCATCTTTTAATGCTTGTTTCACTTTCTTAAAAAATTTAGATCCTGGTGTTTTTTGACTTCTTGCATTTACTGCTCTAGTCATCCAGGCGGTTGCTTCACCTACTTTTTTTTTAGAAAACGCCTCGCCCATGATATCTTTTAGTTGTTGATTTCTTCTTAAGAGGATGCCTGCGGTCGTATGACGATTAATTTCACGAGGTTTTTGCGGATCTTCTAATCCTCGTTGAGCGCGAAATTTTCTTTTAGCTCTTTCAAAATTAGCTTCTTCGCCCTTTTTAGTCCATTTCTTTTTGAAAAAAGATCTCAATCCCTCATCAACTAAGTCGTCAACCAAACCTTCAACGACTCTTATATCTTCTATTGTACCATCAAGATATGCATCTACAAGTTTATCTGGTTTCATGATAACTTCCCCCAATATTTTAAACCATCCCAGACATATTCTTAGGTGGTTGGTATTCCTTTCCTGCTGCTGACATCTTAGCTTTTTGATGTTCTTGTTTTTTCCTCAACAATTCTTTTTGTTTTCTTGCTTCTCGTTTCTTTTTGATCCAATTTGTCAGTCTGGATATATCCTGACCGACTCCTTGAGCGGTCTGTATACCCATCAATGTATTATATACCCAATCTTCTCCCAAAAGATAGTAATCAACCATTACTTCTGAGAGTTGAATTTTCTCTTTTAGTTTCATACTACCTCCCAGCGAGCCAATTAGTACTCTTTTTACCAAGTACTCCGGGTGTAACGTCTCTGTCTTGACTCTTTTTTTGTAATTTTCTACCCTCTTTATATTTTTTTAAAAGGTCTTTTAGTTTTATAAAATTAGATTTTCTAACTTTCTGTTCTTTCTTTTTTGACTCAAAAACATTATTTAATAAATGTTTGTACATAATATAGCCCATATAATAAGTTTTATAATTTGTTCTTCTTGTTATACATTCTTAATCCTTGAGGTGAGTTTTTGTGCAACCTTTTTGGGTTTCTTTTTTCCTCGCCAGTATGTACTTCCATAAGCTTCATCTTTTAGAGATGCGCAATACCCTTCTGCTCCATCTCCCATATGTTTTCTCATTCTCTTAACACACTTCTTAAAAAAGCCTTTTTCTTTTGGGGATTTATCACCAACTGTCTTAGCTAGAGAACGACCCGCTTTAGTAATGGATTTTTTAGTCCATCCTTTTGGCATACCCTCAAACCCAGCTTCTGTTATTCCAAATTTCTTCTTTTGATTTTTAATACAATCTTTCTTAGTAGCAGGATTTCTTACATTTTTACATCTTTTATTTATTGCTCTAGTGATAGCTGCTTTTCTCTGCATCTTATTTAACTTACCTTTTGTCATAGCGTATAAAAGACCACCAGCTGTCAAACCTGATAGAGCACCCATTGCAAGTCCCTGACCCAAGGAGCTATCTTGTAAATATTGTAAATACTCATCTAAAGGATCCATAACAACACCTTATTTTGTTCTATTTATTTTATAAGTTTGTAACTTATATTTTAGAATATTTTTAAGAAATTATACTTCCATAAAAATGTGAAAATATTAGTTCTTAGTATATACAAGGGTATTTTTAAACCAATGAATTTATTCAAAAATTTTGTTTATCATTTCTTTAATTTTTGTTTCTCCTGAGAAGTTATTTGTAGGATAATCAACAATTCTCTCATCCAAATCTAAAACTTTTGAAATAGTCTTTTTCATCTCTGGGAGAGTCATTAATTCAACTTCACCCATACTCGAAATCCATTTAAAGTCGTCATGTTCATGTGATAATTTTACAGGTTGTTTAGGATCTTTCATTTGACATAAATAATTGTACTGTGTAGATTCTCTTCTTCCACTATCCGCTATATATGTAAATTTATCAATAAATCTTAAAATACGAACATCTAATCCAGTTTCTTCTTTCACTTCTCTTTTGAGACATTTAATAGTATCCTCGTCTAGTCCTTGATCACATTTACCTCTTGGAAATTCAAAATGAAGGGGCCAATGATCTGTTGGAGATCTTCTAATTAATAAGATGAGGGTTTCCCCTTTTTCTCCTAGCTTCGCAATAACTGCTCCAGCCACATTTACTTTTTTAACAAATTTTTTCCTATCTGTAAATATAGTATTCATTACTGATTTATCTAAAGTCATACCACTACCTCATAGACATATAACTCAAGGAATTCTCCTTCCTTTAATATAACATCTGAGCTAATTGATAATATATTACCGCTATTTTCTATTGTATAATCATCACCGTATTCTAGTCTACCTTCTGAATTTTGTACTATTAAAAGTGTTTGATCTGTAATTGGTTCTGGTAGATCAATGAAAACTACAGATGTAGCATCTGCTTCTTGTGTGGTGATTTCATGGAAGTATCTTATCTTAAATTGTCTTTCAGTTTTAGTAATTGCATCAACTTCATCAGGTAAATCAGGAGGAACTGTATCACTAATGCCATCTTGTAATCCTGAGTCCCATACAGTATCAATACTATCTTTTGCATCGGGTGCTTCATTATAATCAGGATATTCAGAGTATGTGTGTCCATATCGAAAATTAGTAACAATGCCTTCTGCAATATAATCACTATCAATTATAATAAAACTTGGTATCTCAAGTTCATATTCAATTGTTAATGATAAACGCCAATCAGCAAGAGAATCTAATCCACCATGTCTTGCTGATGCATCCGATATTCCTCTTAAGATGTATCGTGGTTTAATTTTTCCTGCTATGACCAATTCATTTCTATTTGTAGTTCTTACAAGATGATCATAAGCACCAGCGCTATCCCAATCAAGTCCATAGGAAACACCAGTTTCGTCATTTTCGTATCTAAAGTTTTTAAGCTCATCAGGAATGATAATAAATGAATTGAAATATACAGGCGTGATTATTCTTCCTTCTCCTCCAAAATATTGCATCATTAAAAGTTTTACATCAAAATATTCATAAAAAGAATTTACCAGAATTAATAATTCAAACTCTCCTCGAAGTCTTGTAAACCCTACATTAATTTGAGTATTTGCATCTTTATAGATAGGTTCATATAGTCTTTGTATAAACCCTGAGTTTAAATTTGGAAATCTATAGAGTTGTTTTGCTCCGGAATTTGCTTCATCAAGGTTGAAGTCTCCTGAAGGGTTCAGAATCATAGATGTTAAATTTGGCATATCCATTTCGCGTCCTAGATTCATCTGTTCTTTTAGATAATCCACAGCTTTATCATATGTCCCTACAACGCGATAATTAGTTCTTGGATACATATAATCTGCAAAGTAACTTAATGTATCCTCAATAAATCCACCAAATACATTATGTATAAACGTATAATGATAACCGTCTCTAGTCCTTGCCATTCAATCCTAACTCCTTGTCGACTTCAGAAAGAGTGATAATCTCTTTTTCATCTGATGGAACTGCAACAAGTTCTTGTTTTCCTTGCATTCCAGCAGTCAAACTCTCTTTATGAAATTCGTCTAATAGTGATAATGCTCGTGATGTCCCTATTTGAATTCCTGTCGTCCTTACTACCTTTTTACCAAGCTTCTTAATAATATTTTGTCTCTCAGCAATTACGAACACAAACTCATTGCTATAACTTGTAAGAGTTAGTCCGTACAAAGTTAATGTATCAAAAAGTGTTCTATCATTAACTTCAATTTTTGATAGTCTGAGAGTTTCATTGAAAAGAAAATTAACGTCGTAATAATAATCAGATTTGATATTTTCAAATTGATTAATGATATCCAGGGTTGTCTTCCTATAGTTGTGTAGTGTTAAGAATGTTTCACAGAATTTAGAAGACTCCAAATTCTTAAACATGTTCACTTTAACACCATGAGAAGCAACACTTCCTTCAAAATCTGCGTCAACACTAAAAAGTAAAAATGATGATCTCTTATTAAAGAATGTACCAATATTGTAATAACCATCCAGAAACGGGACTCTTAACATATAACTTCGATCAAACGTTCTTCCAAGATTCAATGACATTCTAAATTCTCCTTTCTATAGGTCGAGGTTGGCTCCGCCCAACCAATCACCTTCACTTCCAGTGTTATCTTCTAGATTCTCGGTACCTTGTATTTTTGCAAGTATTAAGTCTTTCGAGATACATTCTTCAATCTTCATAAAGAAGGATTTATACCCCTCGTTCTTTTCAGATTCATTCCAGACATACAATCCTTGAAGTACACTCTCATCAAGTTCTTGAGATGGAATTTCTGGATTGGAAAAATCATAGTTTGATTCTTCAAGTCCATCTACAGCTCTAAGTAGCTTATCAACATACTTATCCTGAATAGAATCTTTAACGAACCTTATGTATCTAACAATGTTTGTTTCTTTCTTTGTAGGTTCCGTTTTATGTTGGGTGCGTTTTGGCTTTCTCTTTTTAATCTGCAAATTACCAAAGAGACCCAAATAATCTTCATTGTCAGTTTCCTTTGAGGGATCAGCACCCAAATGAACTTTCACTTCCAACGGAACAATCTCGTTTGTAATTTGTTCTAACTCAAAGGTATTTTTATAAGGAAGAATCACAGAATGGTCGTCATACGCAGCATTATGCACAAGATCAATCGAACTGGTTTTTACTCCAGCTTCTAGAGCTTTCTCTACAATTGCTCCAACTTCTACAGGAGAAATATCTTTACAATTATTCATTGTAAGCATTTCCTGATAATGTCGAAAGAAACCCTTCTCCAAATAATCCTTGTATTTTGATACTACATAATTCTTTATAGCTTCTGGATTTTGATGGTCAAGAAAACTAAAACATAATACGTCCATGAAGCATCTGGTAGCCATAAAAACCATTGCTCCATTTGAATAAGCATCTGAATTCACTGACTCTATTTTACTTCGGTATATTCTTAAGTAACTATTCATTAAGAGTATATCATGTGCAAGATCTGTGTTATATTGACTTGTTTCAGATGGAGAATATTTTAAGATGTTTGATGTAGCTGGAAGAGCCACATTATTTAACATATATTTTTGGAATGGAACTCTAAATAAGATGTTGGACATGTAACATATTGACTTATAATCATCGATAGACATTCCTGGAAACAACTCAACTCCCTCTCCTACTTTAAGATGTTTTATAATGGAGTCAAGTGGATTCGAGTCTGTCATAACAGCGGTCATCATCTGGTCGAAAACCTGACAATCACCTTTTAAAATATTATCTAGAAAGTTACTTTGGAACTCTTGCGTGACAGGCTCCTGCGGCGCAACCACGTCACTGTCCAACTCCGGGATCTTAACGTTATCTTCATTTTCCGTGACAAACTTCTCGAAGTCATCGATGTTACTGGTGTCGACGTCGATCGGCTCATCGTCGTGCGCAACCTCCTGTGGCGAAACTTGACCAACCAACTGTGATGGAAGAATCTTTAAACTAGCATTTATAGCTTTCTGTTCTTGTACGAGCATACTAAGCAGGTAACCATTTTTCATACCTAACATTAGGTCAACGTATTTATCTTTAAACATTCGTGCTAGTTCTATAATTTCTTGACATTCCGAAAGTGGAATTATCACCTTACCTTCATCAGATGGTCCAAATACTATTCTAATAACTACCAGTCTATCACCTGTGTTTGGGTCTTTACGAAATTCAAATATGAGATCTCTTTTCTTGTTATATCTTTTTGTGATATCTCCTGATTCAGGATTGTCATAGATTTCTTTGAGATTAGGAGCAACGGTGTTGAATGTTCTTACTAAATCACTAACGTTTGACCTACAGATACTACAAACTCTCCTTTTCCTATTATTATCAATTGAGATAGAAAACCTAGGTTTTGAGAAGTTGATATAGTCAGTTGTCGTTACAACAATTGAGATATCTAAATACCCATCAGAATGATATGCATTATCTTTGTATGAGTAAAGAGATTGATTAATCCAAATTACTTCTTCATTATACATTTCCTTTAATCTCCTTTCTAATTCTTATTCTATATTTATTTTAGATGTCGCCCGAAGGGTGACTATAGATTAAAAGCTTAAAAGCTTTATCATTATATGATTATAGGGTTTTTGTGTGTTGTAAATCCATAGAATTATTCCATATTTTAAAATGTAATAATAACATAAAATGGTTATTTTAAAACGCATGACTGAGTCCTTGGAAATCTTCTAGGAGATTATCAACCGTAATCGCGTTTTTACATTCTTTTTTTTGTTCTTTTTCTTTAGCCAGAACCCAAGCACGTCTTAATTCATCAATTTCCCTCAAACGACTTATATCTTCTTTCAATTGTTGATTGTCTTCTATTATCTTTTGATTTTGTTGAACTAATGTAGTTAACAAATCAACTACTTGTTCTTGATGCGATTTCTTTTTTGGTTTCTTTGGGTTTTCTATATTACCACGTCTTACTAAAAAATGATATCTTGTCAAATCCATATTAGTTACTTCAATTAAACCAGTAGTTTCCAATTCTCTTATCCAACTAACGACCATATTTTTTCTTACAGAATCTACATTAGTTCTAATTCCCAAATCTGTTACAATTTCTTCAATTTTCAAAGTTTTTTGAACCATCCTATTCAAATGGATTAAGTAGCGTCTAAAGATGAGATTTGCATTAGGCGAGAGGGAATACAAAATCTTAGCTAGTTCAGGTTTAATAATAGAATAACCTTGGGACATAATATTGTGAGTAAATAACGTTCCTAAAATAGTATCAAAATTGAAGGTGTAGGTTGAACCATATACACCTTGATCTTGTTTTTCTTCTACAAAAAATAAAGGTGAGAAATATTTATTTTGATATTTTTTTTGAAATGTTGTTTCTAATTTTTTCTTCTTAGTCTTTTTTCTATTTCCATTTGAGTTAATTATTGTTTTGATGCTATAACTTGTTTTTACATTACATGTAGCTATTTTGTTAATAGTTTGTCGTAATTTTGCTGTACTCATTCCTTTAAGAGGAAGAGACTTTAACATTTCTTTACTAGTTCTTGAGAATTTAAAAGGTTTACAGGTTCCTCTTAGAGTTTCTAAATCTTTGGGATGCACATTAGGTTCTTCACAATCAGCTATGAATCCTACATTAGTTGAGAAAGGTAATTGTTGGAGAATGCTACCATTAGCAGAAACAGTGCTGATATTATGTTTCTTCTTAATTATACTCTCAAAATGTAGCTGGCACTCAGTGGCTAAATAATCCATTAAATTAAAACAATAAACATCCCACGTACAATTTTTCTCAGATTCAAATTTCCCATGACTTGCATTCACTTTATACCCATTAGATAAATCATTTCCTCTTTTCTTTTCGATAGGTAAAAATGCTTGGTTTACTCCACGTTCACTAATCAATCCGATCATAAATGTCTCCTTTCACACTAAACCTATTTTAACATTTGTTACTAAACTATAGGAAATTTTCTTAATTAGATTATTAGAACCAAACTATATATATTACTATATGTATGGGAACATATTTGTTTCTATATGAACAAAAGTTTAAAAGGAGACAGACATGTATGAATTTTTAACTGGAGTAATTGACAGTGCAAAGGAAAGAATCAGACGGTACTTCCAAAAGAATGAAGTACAAGATTTCCTTATGTGGTGTTTTGTATATGGATTCTTAGCCGTCATATTAATATTTGGTGTAGTCCCTTGGTTAATCGGTTTAGGGATGTATATTTATTGGATATTCTAACTAGGAGGTGATGGGAGGATGAGTGTAACGACTAGAGAAAAGAAGATGGCGTTGTTAGTATTTGTAGTTTGTAGTTTGCTATTATTGTTGAATATGGGAATGTTATTGTTTAACGCAAAAATGATGAAATCAATTCAGGACACCATTGTAGAAATTACGAACAAACCGGAACCAAAACCTGAGGTCATTGCTCAGATAGTTGACCCTTTTGAGCTGAGCAAAGATATGGAGATTCTGTCCTCCTACATCCAATCAAGAAATAATAGGATTGCTGTTGAGATAGCGGATAGAATTGCTTGGGAGATTCATAATCAAGCTGAGTTGCAAAATATGGAGATTGGAGTTATATGTGGAGTTATTGAAACTGAGTCCACATGGAACCCATTTGCAACATCTCCCAAAGGCGCAAAAGGATTAATGCAAATACTCAAAGAAGATGGAGTTGAAATTGATCCTAAATGTGCTTATGACCTCAGGTATAATATTCAAAAGGGTGTGGAGATTTTAAAGTCTAAACTCCAGAAATCAAAAGGGAATTTGGACCTAGCTCTTCACTGGTATGTTGGGAAAGAAGATGGATATACCGAGAAAGTGTTTAAACACATGAATCGGTATGTTGCATACAAAACTCGAATTGCGACCACGGAGGAGAACGTTGATCGAACTGACGAAGCAACAGGAGAAAGTGTGTAACAATGTAATTGATTGGTACAACTCAAACCTGTCCCAGTATGTTACAGTTGGTGGATATGCTGGGACAGGAAAAACATCAATCATTCCTTATCTTGTAGATTACTTAAGACGAGGAAGGTGGGGTCGTCTTGCTTTTGCTGCATTCACAGGAAAAGCTAGTTTTGTTATGAAGACAAAATTAAGGGAAGCTGGAGTAATAGATCCAGATGACTTTTGTGGGACATTACATAGTTTAATGTATGTTCCATTGATGAAAGAAGTGAAAATCAAGGGGGTTAAAAAGAAAGTCATCAGCGGTTGGAGAAAGAAAGAAGATCTTGATGTGACTGCAGTAATTGTAGATGAAGCATCTATGGTTAATAGAGAATTATGGAATGACTTGCTGTCTTATGATGTGCCAATTATTGCAATTGGAGACCATGGTCAATTACCCCCTGTAGGTGGTAAATTCAATTTAATGCAGTCCCCTCAATTAATGCTAACCAAAGTTCATCGACAAGCACTTGATAGCCCTATTATTCAACTTTCGCAAAGAGTACGACAAACTGGAAAACTCGTCTTAGGTTATCCAAAGTCATTACACCAACCGGTGTTTGCAATGAATTGGAGAGACCCAAGATGCCAAAATACATTCAAAGGTATTAACTTCCAACAAGATATCATTTGTTTATGTGGGTTTAACTCAACTCGAGTAGAGTTGAATAATATGATTCGAGAGAAGAAAAAATGGAAAATGAAATTTCCTTATCTGGGTGAACGAATGATATGTCTTCGTAACAATCATAACAGCGGTGTAATGAATGGTCAAATTGGTACACTGACCTTTGGTATGCCTTCTGGTCATCCTGGATTAATGAACGCAACCGTTAAGATGGATGGTATTGGAGATGATTATCTTACCTTGATATATGATGGTTGTTTTGGTCAGGTTTCTTACGACGAAGTCTTTGAGATGAATCTTCGTAAGAAATATGAAAAGGCGATGAAAGACCATGGTTGTATTAACCTTGACCTTTTTGACTATGGTTACGCGATCACCGTCCATAAGTCACAGGGGAGTGAATGGGATAAGGTTATACTATTTGACCAAAGGAATAAATATCAAAACGATGATGATTATCGTAGGTGGTTGTACACAGCAGTTACTAGAGCAAGGGAGAAATTATTTGTGATTTATAACTACAACAACTGGTAGGGAGGATGTTGTGAGAGGATTAACGGTAGGATTATGTGTGATAGTTGGGATGCTGTTTATACTTCTTATTCAAGCTGGTGCCCAACTGTGGTTTGGAAGGGAAGCTGTATATCTATTCCTCAAAGGAACAAGAGAAGCAAACCCAATATTTTCATGGACAATCTTTCCTCTTGGGTGTGTTGCGATACCTTTCGGAATTTATATGGCAATAAGGTTCGATAATGAGATTCTTCCTAAACGATATTATATGGAATATTCTCAAGCGGTTGGATGGGGAGTTATGACTGATGTCGCTGTTTTTGAGTCATGTTCTCTACGAGGTGCATTCAATCATATAAGAGAATGGTCAATGTACACATCTCGACATAGACATTGCTCCTTTGAACAATTCAAGTGGTATGTGTGGATGGGAAGGTGTTCAGTAGATTGTTTATTTCCTGTTCCTAAGAGGTTAAAGGATATGACGGACCAAGAGGTTAAAGAATACTACCAAGACAAAAAACTTGGGAAAGGGTTTCGAGAAAAGATAAAGGGGAAAAGAGAAGAATGAAACAACCCTTATTTAGAGAATGGGTAAATGAGTTACCTTGGAAAATGCAAACGGTAATGGTACAGGGGTTAAGGGCGCCAGACACTCATTTCTGTAAGAATATGAAAGACATATGTAGATGGATGAGGAGTCTGGTCTTCCATAACGCTGACAAAAATCATACGTTTATGTGCGAAAAAAATAAACGACTTCCACAATGGAGTGATATCGAAAATGAGATAAATTATTGCTCATTACATTGTGCAACCCATTTCATATATGCGCTAGAAATAATAGCGTATAAATATCCATTGGAAAAAGGGAGAAGTAATCTGGCAATGTATCTTTACGAGGGACTTGTACATCATATGTGTCATTTTGCAATTGAGACTGAGGATGAATTAGATGTCAGATTATCTGATGTAGAAGAAAGACCTGAGTTGTGTATTGCGATTTGTAGACCAGAACCTGAGCCAGAACCTAAAACATGTCCATCTGGAAGAGCGGACAATTATTCATGGAGGCCTTAAATTGAATTGGAAGGATGTGATTAACATCATCATCATTATAGGTGGACTCGCAGTCTTATTAATGGAATGTGGATTTTTTTAGGAGGGTAGATGAAAGCGCCAAATGAATGGTGGAGATTGATTGATGGATTGATGACAGGTGTTATATTAATCGCACTTGGAATTTGGTTGGTCACCGTAACCGGTTTTGCAGACTGGTTAAAAAGGGTGTTAGAATGAAAAAGTTTTGGAAATGGGTAGGATATATTATAGAGGTGACGGAGGACACTTTCTGGGCGCACCTTGAAGATAAAACAGATCCAACCAAACCTGACATGGAAGCTGAAATTCCAAAAGACCAAATCAGAGAGCGAGATCGAGAGTGGATTCAAGTAGGTGCTTACTTTTCGTTTTACATCAGGTATTATGAGGGAGAACCAGATAAGGAATCTCGTGCATTTTTTCATTTTATTAAAGCTAGATGGACAGAGGAGGATGTCCAACGAGCAAAGGAACGTGCAACGGAACTATCTAGATTTTTCGTGGAACGAGAAACCACAGAAGAAAAACTAAGACGAGTAGTAGAGTACATGAAAAAAGAGTTTCCGGACTAATTCGGACTCTTTTTTTTTGTTTGAATTTTCTTATGAAACTATTTTGTCAAAAGGTAACATAAACCAAATGAAAGAGTATGTTAGGAGGTATGTTGAAATGGAAATGGCAAACCCCATTTGTAACCAATGTGGAACAGCTCACCCAGCATTGCAACCGGGTGAAAAATGTCCAATGATGCCTGAAAAATCAAAAGCTGGGATTGCACTAGACTTTAATCTAATTTTTGAACCATTAAAAACAATTTTAAAAGCTCAAGTTGATATGAAAGGAATCCAAGATTTTGATAAATTTTGTAAGTATATGATTGTAGAAATTACAAAATCTGCAGAAGCTTACAAAGAGTAAGGAGGAGAAGTGAAGATAGAACAAACTCTGTGGGTAGAGAAATACAGACCTCGAACATTGAAAGAAGTGGCTTTATCTGAAGACCACTATCAGGAGTTTGGAAGGTTTTTAAAGAATAAAGAAATTCCAAACATTTTGTTGTCTGGACCAGCGGGAGGTGGAAAAACAACTCTCGCAAGAATTGTTACATCTAAAGCAGGCGTAATAAGTCAGAGAGATCATAATGTTTTGGAGATAAACGGTTCTGCAAAAGAAACTAGAGGTATTGATTTTGTAGATAAAGTAATTGAACCATTTCTAAAAATCCCACCCGCAGGTCAAGATAAATATCGCATTGTTTTTATTGATGAGGGTGACAACTTAACGGAAGCAAGTTTCAGATCTCTTAGAGGCGTAATAGAAAAATATCAAGTAAAGTATGGGAGATTTATTCTTACTTGTAATTACCTCTCTAAAATTCCTGACCCAGTTCAGAGTCGTTTTGCAGTATATATGTTTAAGCAACTCCCAATGGAATTTGTTGATAAATACTGCAAAGATATTCTGTCTAATGAAAAGGTTAAATATCAAGAAGAAGATCTGAAGTTTATAATTGATAATCTATATCCGGATGTTAGAAGGATAGTATATGAACTTCAACGACGCTCAATAAATGGAACTTTAAAAGTAAATAAAGATGTAGCTTTAACATCTGAGAAAGCAATCATTGGTTCGATTATTGAGATAGTTGGTTATTTAAAAGATAAGAAGCCACATAAAGTGAATAAACTCATGACTTCAATAATCAACTTACTTGATAAACAAGATCTTGAGTTTAGAAATATCTATGTCAATCTCTTTAATTCAAAACAAATTCCAGTCCCTGCAAAAGTATTAGTAAATAAATATTCTAGAGAACACCAATCATGTCTTGTCCCATCAATGCATTTCGCTGCTATGATAATGGAGATTATTCAATGCGTGAATCAGTACTACAGGAGTATTGAAAAATGAAATTGACACCATCGAAAATCCAGACTGCAGATCAAGTCCGAACCAGAATTAAAGCACTTGGTGAAGAAGGGTTTAGAAAATGTAATGGGTGTGGTGGTACTGGGTTAGCAGGAATAACAAAACATGATTCTGGGTTTATGTGGAATGGTGATTATTGTGAAAAGTGTGATGGTAGTGGATACCTTGATTGGGAAGATTCGCAGCTTTTTTTCATATGTGAGAAATGTAATGGGACGGGTAGAACTCAGAATTGGGGCATTTGTGAGGCGTGCGGAGGAGAAGGTACAATCGACTTCGTCCAAAGAGTTACAAGGGCGCATCTCTTACCCATGCAAGGAGTGTGTCATTCTACCAATGGGGTGTAGTCAATTATGTAATCAGGTAACAAATGATGAAAAGTCATTGATTGGGATTGTTGTACTTACTGGCTGTTGTCCTGATTGTGGAGGTGAATTAGAACTAAGTGAAGATGGAAAATTTCATGGTGATAGCACATATCAACAATGTCAAGTATGCAAACATTTTTTTGCTGTCTATAAAGATCACGGAAAAACAATAAGAGTATTTAGGACATTTCACTAATGACAGGAATTTACAAAGAAGGGTTTCTAGAGTATCTCGAGGAGAATTTAGGTGGTAAACCTCGAGTTAATGTAAAGAACATTATTTGTAAATGTCCCTGGTGTGATGTTGGTAGAACAACCAGTAAAGATCACCTGTGGATTTCAATTGAAGCTCCGATCTTTAATTGTTTTAGAGCTGGATGTAAGCAGAGTGGAGTACTATCAAAACTACTTAATAAAATTGAAGGAAAAGATTCGTCAGGTAAATATGTAGACCAGGGTAAAATTAAATCTCTAGCAAAGAAACGACTAACATTAAAAAGAACAGTTTTTCGACCAAAGAGATTTATACTACCACAACTTGATGAACAAGTTTTTCATTATAAAGCATTGTATACAAGACAGAGATTCAAATTCGCCAAAGAGAATTTGAAGACTATCAAAGGACTTATATTTGATGTAGACCAATTTTTTAGGATTAACAAAATAGAGCTGTCAGAAAAGGAGGAAGGACTACGACAGTATTTCCACACAAACTTTGTAGGTTTCATTTCTGAGTACCATACGAACCTGGTGTTGAGAAATGTAGATAAGAAATCTGATTTTAGATACTACAGAATGAAGCTGCAACAGTACCCATTAACCGATTATTATAAACTAGACACTGGAAATTTTTTGTCTAAAATTGTAGTCTTAGCTGAGGGAATATATGACATATCAACCGAACATATATTTGACTCATTAGGGTTAAGGAATAAAGCAAGATTATATGCAGCTACAATTTCATCGTCCTACCTTTCTCTCCTAAAAAGTATTGCATTCCATGAACAAATATTTCAACAAGATGTTCATATCTTATCAGATATTGATGTTGATTTAAGTTACTATAAAAAGTTAAAATATTATAATAAACATCTAATTAACACCTTAACGGTGTATTACAATAGGTCTGGAAAAGACTTTAATGTTACACCAATTATCGTGGATAAGCAGGTAGTATAGGGAGGACTATGAAGAAAGTATCTTTACAACAACGAATTAAAGAAGCATTTGAAGATACAGTCGAGACAAATAATCTGAGGTATGATGGGACGATGTTAGACATTGATTATTTTGGATTATTTTGTAAAGCAACATCCAAGGATCGATTATTCAAATTCCTTGGCGCAAACGTCTGTATGTTCAATTGTTTACATGAGGATGATGAATCAGTATTGGTCATTTTTTCAATACCGATTAACTCAGACTCAAGTACAAAAAATATTGCTGATCGAGTGATGGAAATCACAGAAACAATGGAACGGTGTTTTACTACACTTGATTTCATCCAAGCTAAGGAAAAGAAAAATGATAAATTTGTATATGTGACAGTAATAAAAAAGTTGACCAGTCGAGAGGAGGATTAAATGCGAGGAACAAGAGCGAAGATGATCTTTAATCTTGTATTACATCAAGACGATAATATGATTGAGACCATCAAACGTGAATGTTTTAGTGTTGGAGCTAACAAAGATAAAATGTTCAATGACCTTGAAGGTACGCAAGTATACAAGTTAGCTAAGAGACTTTGGAGAAGGTTTGGAAAAAAAGATAAATGGGGAATCGCCTAAAAGGAGGTAGAAGGAATGCAGCAAGTAGGTTTGAGCGCGGAACGTTATGAAGAGTTTTTGAGGTGTTTGGGAATTTTGAAAGACATTTGTAATGATGTTGATATACAAGAAGGGGTTGCTCGACAACGTACAAATGATAAAGCGACAGTATTTGAAATTATGTTGACATCGATTCTCGACGATTTGAGTATTCCATTGATCAATCTAAAACAAAAGTTGGATTTGTTAAAGATTTTTTCTGAACAAGAGGTTGAAATTACTGTAGAAGATGATGGGAGTTTTTCATTTTCTGACCAATATTCAACTCTACATTTCGATGGTCCTGATTTAGATTTTATGGATAACAAATTTCTTACCGATGAGGAACTTGATAGTATCTTTGTATTGAATGAAGAAGACATGATATTGAATACAGAACTATCAACGACGATCTCTGAACGTATGAGAGTTATTGCTCAGGGGTTTAGTGTCAATACAACCCAAGTAGTTTTTGATGGTGAAACTGCTTCTATGACAATGCAAACTCAAAGTAAAGAGCAAACAGCAAAAATCATTTCTGATATTATGGCTGAGAGAGTTATGAATTGTACTAGCAGTTTGGTTAACACACCATTTATTATTGACCATGATGGTGATATAATTTTCAAGATGTATAACTTTCAAGATAATGTTTGTTCCAATAAATGTTCTACAACCATAGGTGATATTGACATTAACATTTATAGCAGGAGTGCACTTACAGAGGTTGAATAATGCCACTTTATCATTGCAATCTTTGTCATCATGAGTGGGAGGGTCCTAAAGAGGAAAGTCCGAAATGTGATTGGTGTAAGGAGGGAAAGGGATGGGTATTACAGGAGGAAACTCCCTTGGAAAAGTTCTTGATCGAATTTTCCAAAGATCCGGAAAAGTTCTTACGGATGATCTCAGGAAGAGAAAATGTGAACTCAAAGACATAAAAGCTAATTTTAAGGTTGATGTGAAGTTTAATGACTTTCGAGATTGGTTTGTAATGGAGAAAGATAAGGATCGATTTAACAAAGTTCATAAAACTGAAATGTCAGTTTATGTTGAAGATATGTTAGCGGCTACTCACATGATCCCTATTAACTTTAAAAAGGTTACCGTTAAACTTACATTTTCTGTAACGAGACCTATACAACTAACTAAGTTTCGATGGTTAATACCTGAGATGGGAACAGATAGAACTTCTACCTTTGTTCCACCAACGATGGTAGACCCTGGCGATACTATTAACTTTAATTGTGATTTAACAATGGATCTATAATATGCACCCATCAAGTATACTAAGCTACTACCCAACGTACTCAATTTTAGACGAGATCATATCCTACAATGATTATGATGTAATTAACGTTTATGTAGATCTAAAGAATTGTCTACAAAGTATTTATATGGAACATACTATTGTAAATATGGTCGAGTCTACAAAATTGAGTGGTCAACATGACACATCTGTGTTCACTTCATTATTATCCTTCCTATCATTCCATAGAGTGTATGCTGCTCGAAGAAATATTAAGATTAAGTTCTATATTTTTTATGAGAGTGGTAGGTCATATTATCATAATAATGTAAGTAAGAAGTATAAAGTGTCTAGACGAATAGATGACTTATATGGTTTGGACGCAGTAGATCGAAAAACATTTTTCGAAGTCATAAGAAATAATCTTGCTCTAATTGAAAATGCTGGTAATCGATTGCCTGATATTAAGGTATTGAGATTACTAAATTTTGAAGCTGACTTTATTCCATATTATCTAACTACAAGAAAATTAGTTGAAACGGACCCAAATGTAGCTCATGTAGTTTACTCGAACGACCATGACCTATGTCAAACTGTAAATGATCATTGTTATATCTTTTCAAAAGTCCCTTATAAAAAGAGAATTATCAAAAAGGGTGAAGGGATGAAACAACAGTTGAAGTGTGACTGTGATCTTGGGGATGAAATTCAACCATTAGCAATGGCGATTATAGGCGATCCTGGAGATGATGTTGATGGGGTTAAAGGTGTTGGTCCAAAGCGATTCTTATCTAATGCTAAAGATTTATTAAAGATGACAGGAGGGATGGAACAACTATACGAAAATGTATTGAAGGGTAAACAAATCTTCGACACTAAAGGAATTATCAAGAACAAATATATAAACAAGATACTTAGTGAAGAAGAAAAACGCAAACTTATTTCTAATAATCTTCGATTGGTTTCCTTTGAATTGATATCCAGATATTTTGATGATCCGGATACAACGGAAATGTTAGAGAGAAGAAAGAACTTACTGAAAGTATTGGATACAAACGACATTGTTAAATTAGACCGAATGAGAGAAGTTCTAGAAATGAACAGAATAGACATTCAAGGGGATGATTTGGAGAATATATACCATGGTTATGGAGGGTAATTATGCTCAACCAATCCCGTGTCCTAGATTATATAAAGGACAATCTTGGGTTTCCATTCCAGCAGCTAGAATTTACAGACGATGACATTATAAACTATTTTGTAACTTATTCACTCAGAGAGTTTTCAGGGTATGTACCTGACGTAAACAAAATAGATCTTAATGTCAACGCTACACAATTACAAGTCCCTGGAAGACAAAATGAATACTATCTTGTAGAACCGGACAATCTTGAGATAATGAATGTTATTGATGTGTATTATCCCGCTACTGATTTGTATATTCATGGTCATCCTGTTTACGGACCATTCACACATTTTGAGTTGAGGGAATGGGCGCTGGCTACTGAGATGGCTAACGAGACCAAACAATTTTCTTCGTGGGACAAAACCTTTGCGTTTAAACATCCTAATATACTTCGTATATCACCTGTCCCTACCGACATAACACATTGTACAGTAGAGTACGAAAGAATACAACCACCTGATTTGGGAGGTATCCCAAATGAACATCAAGTCATATTTTGTGAATTTGCAATGGCGGATTGCATGATTAGAATTGGTCGTGTCAGAAAGAAATACGGTGACGGGAATATGCGCACACCTTTTGGCGAAATCCCAGTCGGCGCAGAAATTTTTGATGAAGGTAAGGAGAAGAAACGAGAACTAATTGAGAGACTAGATAGGTTATACTTACCGAATGTGGTTATTGATCACGGATAGGAGTTTTGAATGGAGAAATTTTTTGTTGGGGTCGACCCCAGTTTGACGGGAAATGCGATAGTTATTATTGACAACAAAGGAAATATCCACGACACAAAACTAGTCTCTACTCACAAAGAATGTTACCTTAATGGTGAACAAAGAGTACTAGATGTATTTAACGAGGTTAAATACATTGCAAATGTTTGTAGATTAGAGGCTGTATATATAGAAGGTCTTTCATACATGTCTGTAAGTCCAACATTGTTTGAAAGATGCGGTCTTCTATATTTAATCCTTACGCATTTATTTGAGAGAGAAGTTCCCTATAAAATTGTCCCACCTACAACCTTGAAAAAATTTACAACAGATAATGGAAGAGCAGATAAAAAAGAAATGATGAAAGTTGCTAAGAGTAGATGGGGTGTAGACTTTGAAGACGATAATATATGTGACGCATATTGTCTTGCTCGCATGGCTCTAAAGGAATCTACCAATGGCAACCGTTAAATTTGTAGTACATGATCATAAAGCAAGAAGAGCTGGATATCATCAAGATTTAAGATTTCAAGATCCAAAGAATATGAAAAATTGGTATAGTTTTGCTGTACCAAAGAAGGTACCACTCAATCCAGGTGAAAAGGTTCTTGCTATTCAAACTCATGTACATACAGAAGAGGAAGCTTTATTTCAAGGCGAGATTCCCCCGAAAGAATATGGCGGTGGAATAATTACAGTATTTGATCAAGGTGTATGCAGAATAGAAAAACTAACCTCTGCACATATTGTGATACAATTTCAAGGAGCAAAAATTAAAGGGTTGTATCATATGGTATCCTTGGGAAATGTGAAGAAGTCTAAGTTTAAACAAAAACAATATCTTTTATTTAAGTCAAAAATGACAGACTATCAACCTTTAAAGATTAAAGGAAGTTCGTTAGACACGATATTAAAAACAGGATCTAGATTTAGAATGTATCCTGGAGGTCGTATCGCATGAAAAAAATTAAAGAAACACTAAACGAAATATTTGTAGGGTCCGTTCAAGATCTGAAGAATGCGACTCCCGACAATAGAGATAAAGAGATTTTAAGAATGGCAATAATTGCTGAACTAGATGCATCAAATCTTTATGAGCAGATGTCTGAGATTGCTATACACCCAGCAGTTAAAAAACTTCTACTAGATATATCAAAAGAAGAAAAAGTTCATGTGGGCGAATTTGAATTCTTATTAGAACGATTAGATCCAGAGCATGAGGAAAGCGAAGAAGAGGGAAAAGAAGAAGCTGAAGAGTTGACATCTGATCTATGGGGGTAAGATGAGCCGTTCAAAAGTAAAGAAGTACCTTGGAAATATCTTCCGAGAAGACGTTGGTGGGAAATCTATAAAAGATAAAATTGTTAATTTCTTTGTAAAGAATCCATATCCGGATGATGATCAAGTTCATAAATTTGCAGAGAAAGAGGGAATCAATCCACATCGTCTGGAATCTTATATCTATTCTCTCTTGTCGGACTTTATTACTGGTGTTGGCAAACATGATCACATTCCAGATACTAAGTTTGATGCTAATGAATTGGAGATGGGAATTGAAGTAGAGAAGGAACATACAGATTCAGAAACCATCTCAAAATCAATCGCAAAAGACCATTTGATGGAATGTCCTACATATTACACTCGTCTCGCAAAGATGGAAAAAGAATGCGAAGAAAGATAGAATCTTAAGTGAATTTGTTTGTTTCGTATTGAAAATAGAATTTTTCTAGGTATATATAGAACAAATTAATACTAGAAAATTCTTAAAGGAGAAATGTTATATGGGAAAAGTTGTATTGTCGGATAACGCTACACAAGTTGCTGAAAGTAGATACTTTATGGACGGAGAAAATTGGATGTCATGTACTCACCGCGTAGCAAGCGTGATATCAACACCAGAAAATGAACGACAAAAGTATCTGGATGCTTTCCATGAAATGATTCATAATATGGATTTTCTTCCTGGTGGAAGAATATTGAGAAATTGCGGGCGACCAAGGGGGTCGCTTTTTAACTGTTACCATCTCCCAATAGGTGATAGCATTGAGGAGATTGGTCAGTTAATTAAGGACGCATTAATTCTCTGGTCAGAAGGCGGTGGTGTTGGTGTAAACTTTTCACCATTACGACCAAGGGGAGATAAAATTTTTGGAAAGGGTGGAACATCATCAGGTTTAGTCAGTTTTATCCAAGCTACGGATGCTGTTGCTGAGACCATTGAAAGTGGGGGAAGCAGAAGAGCAGCAGCTATCGCTCATGTAGATGTGTCACATCCAGAGGTGATGGATTTTATTGACGCTAAGTTGGTGGATGGAAGGATCACACACTTTAATATTTCTGTATCTGTAAATGGCAAATTTCTTGAAGCAGTAGAAGCTGATGGGGATTGGGAATTCAAATTCAAACAGAGAAGTTATGGTAAGGTAAAAGCTAGAGTTATTTGGGATAAAATTGTTGAGAATATGGTAAAGTGTGCTGAACCAGGTTTAATCAACTGGGACAACTTTTCAAAGAACAACTCGTATTATTTTGAACCTGTATTGGGAACTAATCCCTGTGGAGAAACAACACTTGGACCTTATGGTGTATGCGACCTAGGTTCATTAGTTCTTCCAAATTTTATCACAGGTAAAGTAAACACAAATTGGCAAAAACTAGAAAGAACAATTAAACTTGCAGTAAGATTTTTAGACAACGTCATTGACGTTAATAAGTATACCTTAAAAGACATTGATATTAATGCCCATAAATCTAGGAGAATTGGGATTGGAGTACTTGGGCTTGCAGAATATTTATTTGCAAAGAAATTGAGATATGGGAGTGAAAGAGCAATTACAGAAATTGAAAGATTGATGCAATTCATTAGAAATGCTTGTTATGTAGCTTCAATTGAACTAGCAGCAGAAAAAGGTTCATTCCCTGCATTTGATCCTATTCAACATAAGAAAGCTTCGTTCGTAAGAAAACTTCCCGCCAGAATTCGAGCAGACATAAAGAACTTTGGTATTAGGAATACCACGTTAATGGCGATTGCTCCAAATGGTACGATCTCCCTTTTAGCTGACTATACAGGTAGTGGGGAACCACTATTTGCTAAAGCGTATATGCGACATGACCGTGTTGGAGATAGAATGTATATTCATCCTATCTATGAAGAGATGTTAAAATCAAGAGAAGAAATTCCAAATTGGTTTGTAGATACATTTGATTTATCTCCTACTGATCATTTTGAAGTTCAGGTCGCGCTACAGAAATATAATGATGGGTCGGTTTCGAAAACAATCAATTTACCACATGAAACTACCCCAGATGAGCTGAGTGCCTTATTGTTAGAGTACATTACAGATCTGAAAGGTGTTACCGTCTATCGAGACGGATGTAGAGATGGACAACCACTTCGCCGTGTTACAGAGGAGGATGCTCGAGCCTACCTAGAGAAAAATGGAAAGATTGAGTCAAATCGAACAGAGGATGATGTTCGTTGTGTGAATGGTTCATGTGAATTATAAAACGGGAGTCTCTAGACGCAGAGATCCGAAATAAAACACAGGAGGAAATGTAGTAATGAAGATGTTTAAATTATTTGGAATTTTTACAATTGTAGTTGCACTTATGTGCGCAGTACCTGCATTCGCAACAGAGGATGTAAAAGCAGTACCTGATTCAGGCAACCCTGGTAAAATAGGGTTTGGATTTCATACATTAAGTTCTACTGAAGATACTTACGCGGGTGTAAGTATCCGAGGTTGGACTGACAGCTGGCTAGGAATGGAAGGAAATTTTTATTATTCAAATGCAGAAGTTAAAAATGAACAAGGTGTTCAAGCCGACGGAGATCTTGCGTTGTATGGCGTGAAGTTGATGGCGGCTCCAGTACGTGCTGAACAATCTAAGTTTTATTTCTTTGGCGAAGGATTATGGGGTAAAATTGACGACATTGCTATTTCTGATAAAGCAGATATAGCGACCTATGGCGCCGGTTTTGGTTTTGAATGGAACTTTGCTGGAGTACCAGAACTTGGAATTGATATTGAAACCGGGTATTATCTTACTGATACAGATGGTACCATTGAACTTGAGAATGAAGATCAAGAGGTTAAAGTCGGCTTCGGAATGCACTATTACTTCGACTAACCATTAATCTAATTTCTCTGCGTCTAGAGAGTTTCGTTTGTAGAAAGGAGTACATATGGAATCAAAAATTAAGCAATTAGAAAAATGGATTAAAGAAGAACTGTGTCGATGGACTACTTATGAAAGATTAGTTGATGATGTAAGTGGTGAGGGTAGTGATGTAGAACGAAAGTGGAGCTTTAAAATATATACTGATAGGTACGTATATAGATTTATAGCCATCGACCGATATGGTAAAGACGGATATCTTGGTTGTCAAGTATCCTCCAGAAAAAAGAGAGCTGGTGAAAGCTGGACGAGGGGGAATGATTTACCTGATGGTCCTTTTACTAGAGAAACGTGGGAGAGAATTAAAAATGATATGATTGGTTGGGAAATCGTCCCGACTGCATTTTACCCAAACCCTGAAACACTTTCTAGTGAACCAGCTCAAACAGTAGAGGAGGGAATTGGATGTTAATACTTGAAGCAAAAGAAAAGTGTCCACATTCTGGTCGGTGTAAATACAATGTTGGAAATACGTGTTATGGTGCAAGGAATGATCGGGATACCACATTCTCTTGTGAATATGTAGATTCTTCCGGTCGGATTACTGAGTTTGGTCAACAAAGACATCCAATGGACAAAACAGGTAAAATGAAAGTTATAATGGAAGGTGCTTAATGAGTTTTGACAATAATGAATTAATCATCGCCGAGCTTCTCGAAGGGTTTAAAAAACAACGTGTAGATCTCGAAAAGATGATTGATGATGTCGAACAAATTAAAGAGAAGATAGATACGTTGTTTCCTGATAAGATAGAGAAAAGATTCAGAAATATCTTTGAAGAGAAAGTTAAAGCAGCATCATCTATGTTCAATGTTTTGTTGGACATCAGAAAAGAGTTAATTAAAAGTATGCGAGATGAGATTGAAATTCGTCGTCGTATTACACTTGAATCGACAGGTGGAATGGAAGATATCATCGATGTCCGAGATTTAGCCACACAGGTTGAAAAGTTAAATAAGAAGAAGTTAAAAGTTGTGGAAAACGTGAAGGACAAGGGAGAGAAGAATGATGGTGGAAAAAGAGGAACAGAAAGTTCAGGAGCAAGATAGCGGTCCAGCTCAACCCACAAAAGAAGACCTGTCCAAAATGATGGAGAGTGTTTCTATTAATAAAGATGATGTTGAGATTGAGATTGACAAGGACGAGATTGAAAAGAAAGCAGAAAATGTAGGAGTTGATCCTGAAACCCTTGCTCTCTATGAAGAGTTTGGTAGTTTCTTAAAAGTTAAAGCTGACATTACGGAAGACACAGGGGTAAAAGCTGTTATCCCTACAGGGATTGATGTTCTAGATGGCGCACTCGGTGGTGGATTTGCTGTTGGTACAATGAGTCAAATTGTTGGAAATCCTGGAAGTGGTAAAAGTATGTTAGCTATCCAGACAATGGGTTCTGCTCAAAAAGAATATAAGGGTTGTTTAGCATCATTTTTAGACTCAGAAGAAGCCACGACCTCATTAAGACTTTCAAATCTTGGAGTTAAATATCCTCCAATTAAACCATATACAGATGTGACAGTTGAAAAAGTTTTCAAACATCTTGAAACTATGTGTCTCTTTAAAGAACAAAAGAACATAGTCGATGTACCATCTGTAGTGTGCTGGGATTCAATAGCAAATACCCTCTCAGAAAAAGAAAGAGAAGTCGAGGATATTAATTCTGTTATTGGGTACAAAGCAAGATTGTTAAGCATTCTAGTTCCAAAATATGTTGCGAAATGTTCAAAGTATGGAATAGCATGGATTACTGTAAATCAAATGCGAGATCAATTAGCAATTGGTCCTTATTCTGCACCAAAAGAACTAAGATATCTCAGTACCGGAAAAACTCTACCTGGTGGAAATGTACTAAAGTTTAATGCGTTTACACTTCTAGAGTTGAAAGCAAAAGCCGCTTTAGATCCTGAGAAGATGGGGTTTGAAGGAATGATGGTTACAGCTACAACTGTTAAAAATAAACTGATGCCACCTAATATAGTTGTTGAATTGATAGGAGATTTTGTAAGGGGATTTAACAACTTCAGAACGAGTTATAACTTCTTAGTAAAAGAAAAGAGACTTGTTTCAGGTGCGTGGAACTACTTGAAAAGTTATAAAGATAAGAAGTTTCGTACCAAAGATGCTGAGATTTTGTACTACGAAGATGAGAACTTTAGAAAAGCATTTGACGAAGCAACACAAGAAGCAATTCAAACGGAGATCATACAAAAATATAATCCTAAACTCTAACTAGATTTCTCCAAGTTTCCCTCTAACAAGCGTATGATTTTAGAACAAATTACAAAATTGAATTACGCTAACAATTTGAAGGGGGAAATGTTATGAAGCAGATGTCAGACTTGCTGCGCGATTATGTTGAAGATACCGTTAAACGACTTGTGGACAACCCAAACGAAGTCTCGATTTTTATTACCGTATCTACAAAATCAGTGATTGTACAAATAAAGAGTAAACAAGAAGATCTGGGAAAAATCATTGGTAAGAAAGGTAGAACCATTGATGCTCTTAAGATCATAACATTAGCAATAAAAAACACACATTTTCCACGAGATACGCGGCGTGTGTCGTTGGAAATAATTGAGGATGAAAACTCAAATTTTATGGATCTAAATAAAGGCTAGGTAAATTGATATAAGGAGGACTTTCACGATGTTACAGAAAGAAAGTAAGATCAGAGTTCTTGAGAACTTTTACTCACTGGACTATGTTTTCTTTGGAAAACCAGTAAAGAAAATGCAGGCCTGTTGTCCATCTCTGATCGAAGATTACATTACAGTTAAAGGTGCATTGATGTCCTTAATGATTGAAATGTATAAACTGATAGATCATAAACCTGAAGCGATTGACGGTGTAGTCACGTCTGAAGGTTTAGCTGAGACAGCAAGAGAAAATGCTAAAATTGCCCGAGAAAACGCACACCACTTAGTTCATTCCGACAAAGGTCGACAAGACATTAAAGAAGAACTAAGGAATAGTATTACCGAAGATAGTGATATCAACATCGAAGAAGAGGTAAAAGACAAAATTAGAGAAAAAGCTTTCTCTCTCGCAATCGACAATATTCTCATTGGTAGAGCAGTCACCGAATCTGATCAAATTGAAGTACTCAATGATTGGGAAGGGAAGATTGTAGAGGACGCCTATAAGGTTCTAAGAGATAGCTTGGTAGAAAGTGCTATGTTTGTCTTAGAAGCGGATGAACTCCTTGAATAATGATTATGGAGAACTTGTAAAATATCTCGAGTCACAATTACCGACAGAAAAGGAGATTCCTGATGAATCTCCTGAACAAGTTTCTGACAATACTCAGAAATTAATCCGAGAATCTTTTGAGGATATACATTCGGATGTCCAGATGGGTACACCGAATGTTACCTCAAAGGGTTTCGATGTAGGTCGTTTCGAATCTCTTATGAGAGCTCAATTAGTCGGCGACCATAAAAAGATTCAGACCTATGAAAGACCTTATATATCAGTTACCGAGTTGATTTCTTGTATACGTAAGAGTTATTACAGTCGAATGAAATATCAAATCGACGTTGCACAACAATACTCATTTGCGTATCTATATTTGATCAATAAAGTCGGGAACGCGGTACATGACGTAATTCAATCTTTATATGATCATACAGAGATTGAAAAAACTATTGTCAGTGAGAAGTTTAAGGTAAAAGGTAGAGTCGATGGCATTCGAGACAATTTTCTACTTGAGTACAAAACAATAGATGAGCGAAAATTTAAAGGTGCGTATTTACCAAGTCATTATCATCAAGGACTAATTTATGCGTATATATTGAATACTGAGTATGGCTATAACATTGATACAATAACAATAGTCTATATAGTTAGATCACTCAAACGAGTTGTCCCCTTTGACCTACCTCTCAAAGATGACCTTTCTGTCGACTTCTTAAAAAGGTCTCTTATCCTTCATTCATGTCTTACTGACCAGATAGTTCCAGATCCGATTGGTGCAGATAAGGAGCAGTGTACGTATTGCTCTTATAAAAAATACTGTAAGAAAGATCATACTGAGATGCTAAGACCGTTTGCACAGACGGCAAAGAAAAACATGAAGCCGAAGACAGCGTTCTTGTTGTAATATTGGAGGAACAACATGATAGTTATTTACCCTATGATAGTTTCGAAGTCGGTTAATCCTAATGTTCTTCCTGGTGTATGTAAAGCGCTGGAAAAATACCTTATTGTTAACAAGATGGATAAGATTGTTGATAATGTAAATAAACAAGCTGGTTCAAAGAAGGAAGTTATTAAGTTAGCAAAAGGTAAACTGACTATGGAGTCAGTAGAAGAGATCCAGGAAGATAGACCTAAAGGTTCAACTGTTGGAAAAAAAGGGACAACGGCAACAGGAACTAGAGGTCAAAGTAGTGTTGGGGCAGGATTACCAGGAACTTCATCTGGGCAACGTGCAGGTGGGCGAACTGTTTCTGCACAAGCTGATGCCGAGGGTGGTAAAGGCGGAATGGCTTGGTCTGCTGGTGGAGCAGGTGGTACAGGACATGGGGGTCTTGCTATAGCTGTAGCACCAACTCCTGAAAAACCAAAAGAGAGACCACCAGAAGCTAGAGCTACAGCAAGGTTTGATACAAAAATTGATAGTAGAGCTATTACCGTAGAACCTACGACAATTTCAATTGACACTGTTAAAGGTACTCTATATCTTGGTATCAAAGTTGTTCCTTATATTGTAAACAATGATACATCACTAATACGTTTGTTAATGAACGATAGATATAGAAGCAAAGCAAGCGCCAACGTTCAATGGCAAACAAGACGAATTCTTAAAATGATGTGGGGGTTCGCAAATAGGTTCTGGAAGTATACAGTTGGTTTGTTCCATCAAACTGGTCTAGTAGGGCAAGAGTTATACACGGGAACTCTTACAGGTGATTGGAAAAAAGATGTAATCATTGGAACAACAAAATTTGATAAAAATTTATTCATTCTTGTAAATCAAACAGATTTAAAGAGTGACTTTTTATATGATGCAAGTAAAGTTAAGAGATTGTTTAAATTAATGTGGCCATCTCTCATGGTTGCAGATGAAGTTAATCAGAGAATGCACTTTTGTATGGACGAATATAAAGGAATGTGTTCAGTAGTTAACTATGGATATTTGTATGCCCTTAGTAGAGAGACGGTACAAGCGTATGAAAAAATTACTGATGTACAGAGGTCCGCAGCCTCAGTATTTCGGATGAAGGGGAGATTAACTAACATGATACGCGATGACATTGCATACGATAAATATCTTAAGTATTCAAGGGTCAATTTGGTATCAGAATCCGTGGGGTCGCCCATAGTTTCTCGTGTTATGAAAGATATCAAATCTGCGCCAAAGAAGTACAAACAAATATTTAATGATATGTTGAAAGCGTCACAAAGAAGAGACATGAAAGGTTTGATGTCTTCTGCAAATAAATTAGGAAAGTTTACAATTGATTTTGCTTCACTACAACCTATAATGAGAGCTGTTGATGGAAATTACGACAGGGTGTATAAATTTACAGATAAAGTATTTGCAAATTCACTACCCGAAATTCCTTCAGCGCTTCGAAGTGCAGGTGCTTCATTTCTTGCATTTGCTTCACTTGGAGCAGACAACCCAATGTCTGAAGTTAAAAAGAACATTAAGAAGGTTGTAGTTGATACAAGAAAGAGTATGAAAAAGAAAGTTGGGGATGAAGATTTTGATAGAGAGATGATGTATGCTTTTGTATTTGGTATTATTTCTACAGGTATTGTAGCTGCAGCCGCTGTAGCTATTATTCCACCTGTTGTATCATTTGTTGCATCGATTACAGGTACTATAAGCTGGATTGTAACAATTGCTGTTCTTGCAATTGCGTCAGTGACAGTATTGAGTATCTTCCAATCTCTTGGTTTTATTCCAGGAGGTAAATAATGGATGAATTAAAAGTTAATGTAGAAGGTTTAGAGTTGTATAGTGATCAATATCCTTTTCGTCTTCCCCTTCGGATTAGGACTTTTGAGAGCGAAGCTGACTACATGAAATTCATTCGTAATGTTGAGAGGCATGTTAGAAATAGTATAGAATATAGATTGTGGAAGAATTATATCATTGATGTTCTTGGTGTGACTTGTTGCATGGTCACTGAAGAAAGAATGGATCAATGTTCTGTAGAAGTTCACCATCATGTTCCTTCATTATTTGTTTTGGTAAAGGCGTTGGTAAATGAAAAAATTGAAAAAGAAGAAGAGTTTTCTTCATTTGATATTGCATTAGACGCAATTGAAATACACTTTCAAAATCAAGTGGGTTATGTAACTCTTGTAAAGAGTATACATGAAAAATTTCATAATGGATTTCTAAAAATCCCAAGTTCCCTTATAAGGGGAAACTATCAAGCGTTTATGGAGTCTTATGTAAAATATCTAGATGATGAAGATCTTGATGTTATTAATAATCGACTCGCTGTAAATGAAGGTAATTGCGGATGGGGTAGAGACAACTATCCTGCACTTCAAAAAGGTTCTTCATAATAGAGGAAATTTATGCCGTTCACAATTGATACAGAGAGCAATCAAAATCAAGCTCTATCTCTTGACTTAGATTATATGTCTGAGAGATATCTTACTGAGACTGGTTTGTTTTCTTTTCCATCACCTAGTCTATGGGTATTAGAACAGAACTTATATTTCTTACTTAGAAATTCAACAAAGAAAACATTTGAGTCAAAATATGAGATGCGTCCAGATTATCTATCATATGATGAATATGGAACTGTTGTTCTGGCTCCTTTATTAATGTATGTGAATGGAATTTTTACAATTGAAGATTTTACAATGAATGAGGTTGTGATTCCTAGTTTTTCTTATATACTGGAGATTGTGGAGGACCGTTTTATTTCAAAAGATAAACCTGAATCTGAGTTAGAAGCAGTCGATTGGTAACATTGGGGGACAGATGATAATATTAGATAAGTTTACACTTTTAAAAGATGTACCTAATGTCCTTCATTTGTCAGAAAATGTACTTAAAGCGAACTCTGTAAGAAATGCAAATGATACAGTAAAATCAATTATGGGTATCATGGAAAAAAGAATTACACACTTTGCTACGAAGCCTGTCTTTAAGTATGTTAAAAAAGGTAAGTTCCATATTGTATACACACCTAGTTATAATCTTCCTGTTTCTTACAATATTCCAACCAAAGGAATTGTGATCAATTTAGCTTCGTTTAATGTAAGAGATGTGACTCCTACAAATCCAAGTCCTCGAGATTTATATGCATGCTTTGCGTATGGAATTTGTTTTATGAAGATGGTCACAGGAAAAGCTAAATTTCCCGACAAATTCTCTTCTGTAATTTCAACATATTTAATGACTGTATTTTTTAGAATCTTTGGAAAAGAATATGGTCTCCTTGGACGCTACTCCACCCAAATACCCAAGCTCAAATTTCTAACTTCGTGTTATATCAATGCGTCATTCTTTGGAATTAAAGGAGATTCAAATTATAGAAGAGCTAGTATGGAGACAGGTATAGATTATAGAGATGTAAAATCACAACTGGATAAGTTTAAATTTGATAACATTGATGACTTTATCAACGCGTTGTCAGACTTTAAAGTATTTCCTGGTATTTCTAAGTATCATTTTACATCAAAACTCTTAAAGATGTTAACTATTAATTTTCTTCCAGCTATAGAAGATTGTTCTAGATTTACATCTGTTCTGACAGCATCTAGTGTTCCAGGAGTGACATTTATACCTTCAGCTTTGATAAGATACAATGAAGATGAATTTGACAAGGTAATGAAAATTTCTCAGACAATATTTAGTAGGTGAAATAATGGATTCTTCGAATAGACTTCTTGGCTTTTATAGGGCAAAAGTGG
>Ga0180434_10000067_pt1 | contig 136001 bp, 121 predicted proteins | sample SS_ome_7_FD_132453 | JGI IMG/M metagenome (GOLD analysis project Ga0180434, IMG submission 132453) | Hypersaline lake sediment archaeal communities from the Salton Sea, California, USA - SS_1_D_2 metaG | ecosystem: Environmental > Aquatic > Non-marine Saline and Alkaline > Hypersaline >... | reverse complement strand
TTAGGAAAAGTATAATATACTATAACAAAAACAGGTATAAGATATTATAACTGATTAGAGGATGGAAGATGGAAGACGGAAGATGGAGGGCGAAAGATAGAAGGGAGATGAGAGAGGGGAGAAAGAAATTTCAATTTTCGAATGCCAATTTTCGATTGAAATTCCTTATTGCTGCGCAATGCCTCGGGGAGATCCTTCGCTGCGCTCAGGATGACCGGCGGCTACAACATTCGAGGGCAGGCAAGCAGGTGGTGATTGGTTAATTATGTTCGGGAGCCAGATCCATTCGACTTCGTTCGCCGTTGGCGGACTCCGCTCAGGATGACGGACTTTATTTATGATTTTCGAGTGTCGATTTGCGATTTAGTTCTATTAGACACGGGATTAAAGCGGATGAACACGGTAATTGATTTTGTTTTTGGGAAAAAGTAAATAATGCTTGAAGAATTTAGGCGGGTTTGGTATAATGTGTATTCTAAACTTTGAGAAAGTATATTGTTTTAAGAGGAGCTGTAATGAAAGGCGTCAAGGGCTGTACCATCGGCTTTTTTGTTTTGGCATTGTTTCTTTTGACATTTTCGGTCTTATCGCAAAATGTCATGCCCGCGCAGGCGGGGATCCAGACAAGCTTAAAATTCGGAGAGCGATGATAATATGAGTAGGAAAGCCGCAGTTACTTTTGTCTTATTATTTTCCCTTACCGGCGTGTACGCCGGTGTTTATTCCGGCGGCGTCGGCTCGGCTGAGAATCCCTTCCAAATTGCTACGCCTGAAGACCTAAATGAAATCGGTGACGACCCATGTGATTGGGACAAACACTTTATCCTAACCGTCGACATCAACATGGCTGACTATACCTATTCCACTGCCCTCGTCGCACCAGATATTAATGATTCGAATTTTGGATTTCAAGGAACATCTTTTACGGGCGTCTTCGAGGGCAATGATCATAAAATCATTAAACTTACTATTAATACAGAAGAAGCGAGTAACGATTATCTCGGACTGTTCGGACGAATTGATGGAGGGACAATAAAAAATCTTGGAATAGAAGATTGCAATAATATAACTGGCAGACTCAATTCTCACTATCTCGGTGGCCTCTGCGGGGAAAACAACGGCACTATTAGCAATTGTTATTCTACCGGTTTTGTTAGCGGAGATTATTATGTTGGCGGCCTGAGTGGAGTTAATGGCGGCACAATTGAACACTGTTATTCAACCGGCTCTTTTAGCAGCGATGGTTTTCTCGGTGGACTGTGCGGACAGAACTACTATGGTACAATCATAAATTGCTATGGAGAAAGCACTTTAACCGGTACTCAATATCTTGGTGGTCTGTGCGGAAGCAATTTCGAAGGTATTATCAGCAATTGTTATGCGGAAGGTACTATAATCGGAGGAGTAAGTTCAGACCATCTTGGCGGTTTGTGCGGAAGCAACTCACATGGTGGCACTATTGAACACTGTGCAGCAAAATGTTCTATTACCGGAGGAGATGGTTCTTATTATATTGGTGGCCTTTGCGGAGGTAACCACGAAAGCACAGTTAATAATTGCCACACAATCAGTTCGGTGAACGGCGGTGATGATTCTTACTGGCTCGGCGGTCTAGCGGGGACAAATTTTGGAGTTGTGTCGAACAGCTATTCCGGAGGTGAGATAATTGGCTATGAAGATATTGGTGGTCTAATTGGTTTCAATGCTATTGGACGCGGCGGAGCACCTCAAGGTTCTGTCTATAATTGTTACTCAACTTCAATGGTCACAGGTACTGTAAATGTTGGTGCTATTACAGGTTCACATTCGAGTGGTGAATACACATCCTGCTTCTGGGATGAAGACTTGAATCCAGATGTTAATGGTGTTGGTACTGGGAGCGAGCCGAATGTGATTGGTTTACCGACTGCAGAGATGATGAAAGAAGATACTTTTACAGATGCGGGTTGGGACTTTGTGGGTGAAACTGTCAACGGGCCGAATGACATCTGGACAATTAAGGAAGACGTAAATTACCCTCAACATGTCTGGCCATTGGTTCAATATGTAGACTGGGATGGCGTTGATTTCCTCGATTATGGTTTCTTCGCTGACTATTATGGCCTGACTGACTGCAATGACATCAACGACTGCAATTCGAGCGATTTAGACTTCTCGGGGGCGGTGGATATTAATGATGTAAACATCTTCACCACTTATTGGCTGTTTGGAAAGAAATAAAGTTTTTGCAGTTTTAAGCTGAATTCGCGACTTTTTGTGTTTGGAGGAGATATTGAAGAAAAGGTTGTTTGGTCTTTCTTTTGTTTTTTGACGTTCTCTTATTTTAAATACTTCAGTGTCAATATAAAATGACGAGCTGCCGTTTTTTCTTTGCTTAAAATCCTCGTTTTTGGTACAATATTTTAATGTAATGTGTGAGAAAAGGGTGATTGAAAGGTAATAAATATTGGACTGTATCTACGGATTACTTTGGGGGCTGGCAAAACAGCTTTAGGTTGAAAAAGATGAAGCTCAAGAATCTATTCGAAAAAACAATTGTTTTGCTTTTGTTATTAGTTCTGTCGCTGGCCTCGACTGCCGTCGGCGGCTGGGTTAAGGTTGATGACAGGGATGGTTCGGCTTCCTATTCGAGCGGGTGGAGCCAAACAAATCCGAGCACTGCTTACCAGCAGACTGCTACTTTTACTCCAACAGCCGGCAGAACAGTGACGTATAGCTTTACAGGAACAAGAGTGCGTTTCTATGTATGGCGGTATGATACATCGCAGGGGCTTGATGTTTACATTGATGATGGATTCCAGGAGACGGTAAACATAAGTTCGGGTTCGGAAACAAGCATTCTGGCCTGGGAAAGCGGCACATTAAGTAATGCCGGCCATACACTAAAGCTTGAGGTTGTATCCGGTGAACCACATATAGATGCCTTCGAATACGACAGCGGGGGTCCGCCCGAAGAAGATCCGCCGACACCTGACCCTATGGAATGGGAGTCAGAGCCGTATGCTGTCGGGCCAAATACTATTTTGATGATGGCTGCCGAGGCCTCCGACCCTTCAGGCGTGCAATACTACTTCGATGAAACTTCCGGCAATCCCGGCGGAATGGATTCCGGCTGGCAGAGCGAAAGAAGCTATACCGATACCGGCCTGGAAAGTTGTACCAGCTATAGCTACCGGGTTATGGCAAGGGACAACAGCAGTAATAATAATGAGACTGGCTGGTCGAGTGAAAAATCGGCAACCACCACTATCAATTATGGCCAGGCACCTGAAATGCAGTGGCACGTATCATATAACGGCAGCGGGGAAGAAAGCCATCCCCATTACGTCATCGAAACCAGTGATGGCGGATTTCTTATGGTTGGCGAAACTGGCTTTATCCCGGATACGGCAAAAATCTATGTTGTAAAGACAGATTCTTCCGGAGGTCTTTTGTGGGAAAAAGAATTTGGAAGTGCAGGATATAATCTTGGAAATGGTTGTGTAGAGACACCGGATGGAAATTATGTCATTGCGGGCACCTTGAATTATGATGCAGCGTTAATAAAAGTGAATGCTTCTAACGGCAATGCTCTTTCCGGGTGGCCGAAAACATGGAACATTGGAACCGAAGACAGCTTTGAAGCCGTTGAGAATACTCAGGATGGCGGACTAATCGCAACAGGATATAGAGACGGACTTGCCGAAAACACTTTCCTTAACTGGGGCTCGGGTAATTTAATAAAAACCGATGCCGATGGAAATCAAAGCTGGAACAAGGACATATCGGCCTATATGTGCTCCGGCTATAGAATAAAAAGGATAAGCGACGGGTATATGGTTTCCGGACATCCAGCATACGAAGGGGACGAGGATTATACTCTTATGAAATTTGATTTCGACGGCAATGTAGTCTGGAATAAAACGCCTCACCCGGATATCTACTGGGGCTTCGATGTCGGTTCAAACGGTCACATGATTTTGGCTGGACATGGGGCCAGTCCTCTCAGCAGTAACATTGATATTGTGACAGTCGAAGTGAATAGCGCCGGCAATCCATTATGGACCGAATACGCCGGTCAGCCCCGCGGCTATGACGGCGATTGGATTCATGATGAGGTCTGGGGCGCAAGAGCAACTCCGGATGGAGGCTGGGTTATTATTGCCGGTTCAGGAGATGAATATACCTATTCTGAATGTGGTCATCCTTTGGGCTGTTCAGACCAGTGGATTGTTTATCTTGTTAAATATAGTTCAAGCGGCACTCGGGAATGGGAAGGTCTTTACGGCGGTGCAGGCGACTGGGCAGGCGAGGACGTCTGTGTAACCAGTGACGGCGGGTATCTTGTCGCTAACGATTGCGGTGCCTTTGGATTTACAAAGATAGCTCCGGATGATTCTATTCCAGTTGACTATGTCTGTCCCAATGGAGTGGACTTCCTCGACTACTCGTTCTTTGCGGATTATTACGGCCTGATTGACTGCCAAGTTACCAACGACTGCAACTCAACCGACCTAGACTTTTCAGGGGCGGTGGACATAAACGATGTGAACATCTTCACCACTTATTGGCTGTTCGGGAAGTAGTCGGGAATTGAAAATAGAATTCTTAGCTTTATGTAGAAAGTTAGAAGAAATCCTTCTTTTTTCTTAATTCCGCGAAGGTTTGGGGGGAGTCAGCTCGGAGAAAGACGTTGGTCTTTTTCTCATCGGCTATGGTTGAGGGGACCGTCGGTTTACCTTGCTTGTCCGCTTTTTGTGCTTTTAAGAGGTGCTGCTTTATGGTTTCGTTATCCGGCTCGATGCTGAGGGCGAATTCGTAATTTTCGGCGGTGTAGTTATGGCCGCAGTAGATAAGCGTATCATCAGGCAAGGCCACGATCCGCTGCAGCGAATTGTACATTGTTTCTGCGCCGCATTCGAATATTCTGCCGCACCCGCCAATGAATAAGGTGTCGCCCGTCCAGAGGACTCCCTTTTTGTTTGAGGGGCGAAGGTAATAGCACACGGACGTCCTTGTATGGCCCGGGGTGGCGATGACCTCAATCTCTTCAGAACCGATTTGGATAATATCGCCATCGGAGGCCTGTTTGTCGAGGCCTGTGATTTTTGCGTCCGGTGCGATGACCTGACAGTTGGTTTGTTTTTTTAAGTCGCCGATGCCGGCGGTATGGTCGAAGTGATGATGTGTCACCAGGGCCATCGTCAGTGTTAATTTCCGTTGTTGAAGCTCTTTGAGGACGAGAGCTGTATCGCAGGGGTCGATTGTCACCGCATTGGCCGAATCGTAAGGATACAGATAGATATAGTTATCGTGGAGGGCTTTAAGCGTTATCACATCGGTCATTGGCTGAACCTTATATTGTATAGAATTTGTTTATGGGCTTCTTTTGATTTTGTACCTTTGGGGGTCGATACCGAGGTATTCTGTTTTATATCTTATGATTCGGGGTGTGGTTTCGAGGTCACGGGCGGTTGCTGCAATGTTTCCTCTGCAGCGTTTGAGGGCATCGACAACGACATCGCGTTCGAACAGCTCGACTCTTTCCTTTAACGAGCCGGTGCCGACCGTGCCGGAGGCGTCGGAGGTCTGGAGCGTGGGGGGCAGGTGGTGGCCGTGTATGACTTCGTCGGTGCTGAGCAGGACGGCCCGTTCGATACAGTTTTCCAGTTCGCGGACGTTACCGGGCCAGTGGTAGGCAACCATCATATTGATAGCGGGGGTTGTGATGCGGCGAACATTTTTTTGCATTTTCTTTGAGTATTGCTCGACGAAATAATCGGCCAGCAGAAGGATGTCATCCTTGCGGTCTCTTAGCGGCGGTATAAAAATGGGGAATACGTTGATACGGTAATATAAATCCCGGCGGAAATTCTCGCTCTCGACGGCGTTCTCCAAATCCCGGTTTGTGGCGGCGATGATTCGTACGTTTGATTTCAGTGTTTTGCTGCTTCCGACGCGCTCGAACTCGCGTTCCTGGAGAAAGCGCAAGAGTTTGACCTGCACGGACGGAAAGAAGTCGCCGATTTCGTCGAGGAAGAGCGTGCCGCCGTCGGCTTCTTCGATGCGTCCTTTTCGCGTTTGGGTGGCTCCGGTGAAGGCTCCCTTTTCATGGCCGAAGAGCTCGCTTTCGAGCAGATTTTCATTGAGGGCCGCACAGTTGACCTTGACGAACGGTCCCTTGGCGCGGGGGCTGGAATAATGAACGGCGTGGGCGACGAGCTCCTTGCCGGTGCCGGACTCGCCGCGTATCAATATGGTCGTGTCGGATGCGGCGACCTGGTGGATTTGGCGATAGACGTCACGCATGGCATTGGAATTGCCGATGATGTTTTCGGGGCGGAAGCGGTCTTCAAGCTCGTGATGCAGTCTGATATTTTCATCTTCAAGCAGTTTTCTTTGAGTGATGACTTCGTGTCTGGCTTTTACATCATTTGCAATCATATTGGCGACAATGCTTAACAAACGCTTGTATTCATCGAGTGATGAGGTTTTATCAAACGGGATGTCGACTGAGACGGCGCCCAGGATTTGGCGTTCGATGCTGATGGGTACGCAAATGAAGCTAATTTCTTTGTCCGTCATTTTTTTTCTGTCGAAGCGGTCGAGGAACATCGGCTCCTGTGAGACTTTGGGGACTATCATAGACCGGCCGTTCTGGATGACCTGGCCGGTAATGCCCTCTCCCATTTGATATTTAATCGTGCGTTTTTTCCTTTCCGGCAATCCATGTGCAATTTCAATCAGTATATCTTTACCGCCGGGTGCGATGAGGGTAATGACACCTCTGCGCATCCCCAGGTCGTGGTCGAGTGTGTCCAGGACTTCGGTGAGAACCTGTTTTTGAGAGGAACCGGTGGAGAGGATTTGGCCGACTTTGTACAGGGTTTCGAGTTCCTTTAGGTGTCGGTTCGCATCTGTTTTTTTGATTGCAGTCTTTTTAGCCGTCATAAAGAACAGCTCCCATAAATTTATCGTGTTGATATAACAATAATGTAATATTTGAAGATTGAAATTACAAATATGTAATTTTAATAAAAATAGATAATTTCGTTAATTTCTACTTAAGTTGTTAATATTAAAGAACTTACAAGAAATAAATTTTTTGGCACGGCTGTTGCTAAAAGCGATTATGAATGTTTTTGTTAATGCATTGAAATGATTTTTAGGAGCAACGTGAAAATGAAAAAGACGGCTTTAGTGATGGCAGGAATTATTTTGTGCGGAAATCTGTCTGTTTTCGCACAGGATGAGATTGGAATTGACGTTAGTTTTGATTTCTATGGAAAGTACATCTGGCGCGGTCAGAATGTGGTTGATGACTGGGTGTTTCATCCCAGTGCCGATGTTTCATATAAAGGATTTACAGGCACGGCGTGGGGCAATCTTGAGATGACGAGTGAGAACGGTGACAGCGGTGAGTTTACCGAGGTGGATTTGTCGCTCGATTATACGAAGCCGTTTCCGGGGATTGAGATGTTGAGCTATTCACTGGGTTTTGTTTATTACGATTTTCCCGACCCGGGCGGGGCTGATGATACGTGGGAGCTTTACTGGGGACTGTGGCTCGATGTGCCTTTGAGTCCTTCGGTGACGGTGTATCACGATGTTGATGAAGCCGACGGCGGGGTGTACGTGTCGACCGGTATCGGGCACAGCTTTGAGAATGTGATTGAACTGTCGTCTGATATGCCGGTGGGTGTTGACCTGTCGGCGAGCTGGGGGTGGGGCAGCAGCAGTTATACGAAATTCTACTGGGGCGTGAACGACAGCGAGGCACAGGATATGGTTCTTTCGGCCGGTTTTCCAATCGGGCTCGGCGAGTGGACGCTTGCGCCCAGTATTAACTATGTCACGCTGTTGAGCAGTGACTTAAGGAAAACCGATGCTTATAACAAGGACAGTGATTATCTGTTCGGCGGTATCAGTTTGTCGAGAAGTTTTTAGACGCGTACAGGGACATAAAAATAGAAAGGGTAAACGAATGGACATTAGACGAATTTTCGGAGTTATCCTCTTGTTGATGATAGTATGTACGAAGCCTGTTTTGGCCGAGTCAGGTGGTGTTGATTCAGCTCTTGAGGCCGCAACCTCAGAGCTCCAGATGAATATAAACATTTTGTGGACGTGTATCGCGGCGTTTCTGGTTTTCTTTATGCAGGCCGGCTTTGCCATGGTCGAGGCGGGTTTTACCCGGGCCAAAAACGCTATCAATATTCTAATGAAGAACCTGATGGATTTTTCAATCGGTACGGTAGCGTTTTTCTTTATCGGATTCGGGTTGATGTTCGGAGAAAGCAACGGTCTTTTCGGTACCACGTTGTTCGCCATGGGAGGTGTTGAACAGGGAGGAGGCTGGAACTGGACGTTTCTGATATTCCAAACGGTGTTTGCGGCAACGGCGGCGACAATTGTATCAGGCGCAATGGCTGAGCGTACCAAGTTTATCGGCTATCTTATCTACAGCTTTTTTATTACGCTTTTGATTTATCCGATTTTCGGTTCGTGGGCGTGGGGTAGTTTACTGGACGGCAGCGGGTGGCTTGAGAATCTGGGATTTGCCGATTTCGCGGGCTCGACGGTTGTACACTCTGTTGGCGGATGGCTTGCGCTGGCCGGGGCGATTATTCTTGGTCCTCGTGTGGGCAAATACGGGCCGGACAAAAAGCCGAAAGCGATTCTGGGTCATAATATTCCCCTGGCGGCACTCGGTGTGTTTATTCTCTGGTTCGGGTGGTTTGGCTTTAATCCGGGCAGCACGACGACCGGTGACAGTTCAATCGGTTATATCGCTGTAACGACTAACATTGCGGCAGCCGCAGGTGCTATTTCGGCCATGATTACAGCCTGGATTAAGTTAAAGAAGCCTGAAGCTTCAATGGCATTGAACGGAGCCTTGGCTGGACTTGTAGCGATTACCGCACCCTGTGACGGTGTTTCACCCATTGGAGCACTTATCATTGGAGCAATCGGCGGTGTTCTGGTTGTGCTGAGTGTGCTGTTTATTGACAGTGTATTAAAGGTCGACGATCCGGTCGGAGCGGTAAGTGTCCACGGGGTCTGCGGTGTTTGGGGGACATTATCGGTTGGATTATTTAATACCAGCACGGGGCTCTTTTACGGGGGCGGCATCAAGCAGTTTGCGATTCAGGCCCTCGGTGCCGGAAGTGCTTTTGTTTGGGCTTTCGGACTGGGCCTGTTAATGTTCTTTCTTATCAGTAAGACGGTCGGCTTGAGAGTATCCGCCGAGGAAGAGCTCAAGGGTCTTGATATCGGCGAGCATGGTATGGAAGCGTACGGCGGTTTCCAGATATTCAGTACTGTTTAACGTGTCAGTGAATAAGGAATTTATCTATGAAACTTGTGATTGCATATATTCAACCCCATAAACTGAATGATGTGAAGAAGGCTTTGTATGAAGCCAAAGTGTTTAAAGTGTCGGTTACGAATGCCCTGGGCTGCGGTGAACAGCTTGGCTATGAAGAGAGCTATCGGGGTATCAAGTTCGAGGTCAATCTGCTGAAGAAAGTCAGGCTTGAGATTGCGGTGAACGATGATTTTGTCGAGCGAACCGTTGGTGCAATTGTTAACGGAGCAAAGACGGGGAATATCGGTGACGGCAAAATATTAATCCTCGACTTGCATGAGTGCATCAGAATCAGGACCGGTGACAAAGGTAAGGTCGCCATTGGATAAGTAAACGCCTTCTTGAGCTGCCCGACTTCGTTACGGGGCCAAACGGGTTTCTCTGAAAATCCGTAAGCACATCTCGGGTTGCATAGATCCGAGATGTGCATTTTTGTAATTTTGACATTTGAAGATATGTATTTAGAGTTACATAAATGTAACATTTATAAATAAATATGACAAAAATGTAATATTAATATTGTTAATAATTTTATAGTTAATAGTTGTATCCTGTTTTAAATAAAGGACTTATGACTTATCTTCGCGATTTGGCACAGCTCTTGCTACATATTATTTTTAAAAATACCGTGGAACGTTTTTTTTACAAGATGAATCATAGGGATTTTTGGAGAAATGAGAATGTTGGCCTTGGGTAAGAAAAAGTATGTCAAAGGTACATGGATTATCGGATTCGTATTGTTGGTCCTGCTTTGCGGTAATACCTATGCTGCTGATGAATCCTTAGACCTGGAGAGTATTAAACAGGGACTGGATACAGTTTGGGTTTTGCTTGGCGCTTTTCTTGTTTTCTTTATGCAGGCCGGATTCGGTATGGTTGAGGCCGGTTTTATCCGGGCCAAGAATACCTGCAACATTTTGACGAAGAACTTCCTTGATTTTTGCATGGCTTCGCTGGGGTTTTTTCTGATCGGGTATGGCCTGATGTTCGGTGACGGTAATGGTTTCTGGGGAACAAAGGGATGGTTTTTATTCGGGCTTGATTCGACTGTGAGTGGTGTGCCTCTGTATGCCTTCTGGTTATTTCAGGCGGCCTTTTGCGGAGCGGCCGCGACGATTGTCGCCGGCGGGATGGCTGAGCGGATGAAATTTCATGCGTATTTGATTTATTCATTTATCATCTCGGCTTTTATTTATCCGATTGTCGGTCACTGGGTCTGGGGAGGGGGATGGCTGAGTGAGATGGGTTTTGCGGACTTTGCGGGGTCTACGGTTGTTCACACGGTGGGCGGCTTTGCGGCGTTGATCGGCACTATTATACTCAGGCCGCGTGAAGGGAAATTTGCAGTCGACGGCAAACCTAATGCGATACCGGCCCATAGTATTCCGCTCGCTTCTTTAGGTGTATTCATCCTCTGGTTTGGCTGGTTCGGATTTAATGCAGGCTCAACTCTGGGTGTTAACAATGCCGGTTTTGACATTGGCAGAGTTGCCATCAATACGAATCTTGCCGCTGCTATGGGAGGAATATTTGCGATGCTGACCGTTTGGAAACGGTTCGGGAAGCCGGATTTATCAATGGCGATGAACGGTGCTCTGGCAGGATTAGTTTCAATAACAGCGCCGTGTGCATACGTAGAGCCCTGGGCAGCCCTGGTTATCGGTGCGATAGGCGGTGTGGTTGTTGTTCTGGGTGTTGAGCTGTTGGATAAACTTCAAGTTGACGATCCGGTCGGTGCGGTTCCTGTGCATGGATTTTGCGGAGTGTTGGGAACGATAAGTATCGGCATATTCGGTAAAGAGGCATTGGGACTTTCTTACAACGGTTTTATCTACAGCGGTAATCCGATGCTTTTGGGTATTCAGATGGTCGGCAGCGTGAGTGCGATTGTTTTTGTGCTTATCAGCATGGGTATCGTTTTTAAATTAATTGATGTTATTTTAGGTCTTCGCGTAAGCCGTGAAGAGGAACTTCGAGGGCTCGATATCGGTGAGCATGGTATGGAGGCATACGGCGGCTTCCAAATTTTCAGCACGAGCTGAGAAAGGTTTTTTTAGATAAGGAGAAAACAATGAAGCTGGTGGTAGCATATATTCAGCCGCACAAATTGAAAGATGTAAAACAGGCCTTGTATAAAGCCAAGGTGTACAAGATGTCGGTGACCAACGCCCTGGGATGCGGTGAGCAGCTTGGTTATGAGGAAAGCTATAGAGGTATTAAGTTCGAGGTTAATCTGCTCAAGAAAGTGCGACTTGAAATCGCGGTCAATGAAGACTATGTTGATAAGACGATTGATGCTATAATCGAAGGCGCTAAAACAGGGAACATTGGTGATGGAAAGATATTTTTAATTGACTTGCCTGATTGTGTGAGGATACGCACCGGAGAGCGAGGTATGAAAGCTATCGGTTAGCAATTTGTTATTTTAAAAATGAATTCAATTAGGGAATAACACGTTCAATCAATATTATGAAAGGAAAAGAAAAATGACACCAAAAGAGTTTTTTGAGTTCGCAAAGAAGAACAATGCGAAGATGGTAGACCTGAAGTTCACGGATTTGCTGGGCACCTGGCAGCACTGTTCGTTCCCGATCGAAACCTGGGACGAGGGGACATTTGTTGATGGTGTTGGTTTTGACGGCTCCTCTATCAGAGGCTGGCAGGGCATTCACATGTCCGATATGCTGGCCATTCCGGACGCCGCCACGGGTGTTCTTGACCCGTTCTTCAGGGAACCGACGGTCAGCGTTATCGCGAACATTGTTGACCCAATCACGAGGGAGGATTACTCGCGTGACCCGAGGCATGTAGCCCGCAAGGGGGCAGCTTACCTCAAGGATACAGGTATCGCCGATACGTGCTTTATCGGTCCGGAGCCGGAGTTTTTTGTTTTTGATGAGGTTCGGTACGAGCAGAATCAGCATACGGGATTCTATCGGATTGATTCGGTCGAAGGTGCATGGAATACCGCCCGTTTTGAAGAGCCGAACCTTGGCTATAAGCCGAGTTTTAAGGGCGGATACTTCCCCGTAAGTCCCACGGATACCTATCATGATTTACGCGGTGAGATGGTGGCGGAGATGTGGAAGGTCGGGATTGTCGTGGAAGCCCACCATCATGAAGTCGCAACGGCGGGGCAGGCGGAAATCGATATGCAGTTTGATGAGCTGCTGAAAATGTCTGACCAGTTTATGTGGTATAAGTATATTATCAAAAACGTGGCCAAGCGTGTGGGCAAGACGGTGACGTTCATGCCGAAACCGGTGTTCGAAGACAACGGCAGCGGTATGCATAGTCATTTTTCGCTTTGGAAGGGCGGAAAACCGTTGTTTGCAGGTGACGGCTATGCCGGGCTGAGCGATATCGCATTGTATTCGATAGGCGGTATTCTCAAGCATGCTCCTGCGATACTAGCCTTTGCCGCTCCGACGACAAATTCGTATCGGCGGCTGGTTCCGGGCTTCGAGGCGCCGGTGAATCTGGTAATGTCGAAACGAAACCGCTCCGCCGGAGTTCGCATACCGATGTATTCAGAGAACCCTAAGGCGAAACGGCTTGAATTTAGATGTCCGGACCCGACGTGCAACGGCTATATTGCGTGGACAGCCATGCTGATGGCAGCCATTGACGGCATCCAGAACAAGATTGACCCCGGTGAGCCGCTGGACAGGGACATCTATGAGATGACCGCCGAGGAACTGGCGATGTATCCCAAGACACCGGGTTCTCTTTCAGAGGCGGTGGATGCTCTCGAAAAGGACCATAAATTCCTGACGGCCGGCGGTGTGTTTACCGATGATCTGGTTGAGACTTGGGTGAAGTGGAAACGTGAGGAAGAGATTGGACCCCTGGCGCTTCGGCCGCATCCGCACGAGTTCCACTTGTATTACGACAGTTAATGGAAACGCGGTAGATTTTTTAAGGATGTCCATCGTGCAGGGTTTTACTTTTTTGGTGTGATTAGCATTGATTTGTGAGTGAGGCTTGTTTGGTTTAGGCAGTCTGCGTAAGACGGCTCAGTCAGACAAGCCTTGCTGTCTAAAAATACGTTTCATCGAAATGTTTCCGGGTAAGCCTGATGAGATTACATTTTTTACAGCATGTCTGGTTCGAAGACCTTGCCTATATAAAAACGTGGGCTGAGCGCAGGAATATCATAATTTCTCGAACGGCCTTTTTTAATAATGAAGCATTACCGGCGATAGACAGCTTTGACCGGCTGGTGGTTATGGGCGGGCCGATGGGTGTCTACGAAGAGAAAGAATATCTATGGTTAGTTGATGAAAAGAAATTTATCGATCAAGCGATTCGTAACGGCAAGAAAGTTCTTGGGATTTGCCTGGGCGCACAACTTATCGCGGCGGCTGCCGGTGCCGACGTTTATAAACAAAGTCACCCCGAGATTGGCTGGTTCGATGTGTTTCAAACCGAGCAGGGTAAAGCTTCTGAGGTTTTCTCGGCTTTGCCTGATGCGTTTGAAGCTTTTCACTGGCATTCTGATACTTTTGACCTTCCCCGCGGCGCTAAAAGGCTAGCAGAAAGCGGGGCTTGTAAAAATCAGGCTTTTGAGTTAAATGGGAATGTTGTCGGGCTTCAGTTTCATTTGGAATCTACTGTTGAAAGTATAAATAATCTGATCAAAAATTCCGGGAGCGGGCTTGAAGAGAAGGATTTTGTCCAAAGCCGTGATACTATCGAGAGCGAGTGCGGCGAGGTGAAATTTATTAATCAATTGATGGATATATTGTTGGAGCGTTTTTTTTATAGAGCTGGATGAACTTTAGATGTTTTAGCTTGAATAGTATTAGGAAATCTGTTGTTGTTATAAGTTTTGCTTATTGACTTTATTAAAAAAATGCCTCTAACAAAGCAGTTTCAAGTTTGTATAATTAGTAATAGAAGCTGAGTTAAAATTTTTATTTTATAACAAAAATAAGGTTTTCAGAGAACTATCAGGTGTTTGGATGCCCGTTTTGTTAAAAGATTTTGGTTTGTACGAAGCCAGACGTGAACACGATGCCTGCGGCATCGGGGCGGTGGTTAATATATTCGGTAAAAAAGATCACTCGATTATTGAGTACGGCAAGGAAATCATTCTCAATCTGCACCATCGCGGAGCCGCCGGCGCGGACGAGACGACGGGAGACGGCGCGGGGATTCTTTTTCAGATTCCTCATGAATTTTTCGTGAGCGAATCCAAGCGTCTTGGTTTTTCTCTGCCCGGTCCGTCTGAATACGGTGCGGGTATGATATTCGGCTCCAGGGATAAAAAACTCAGGGAACAATGTGAGGAAGTTTTCGAAAGCTCAATACAGCATTATGGGTTGAAGGTTCTCGGGTGGCGTGATGTGCCCACAGCGAATGATTGTCTGGGGAAGATAGCCCTGGCGGCGGAGCCTCATATTCGACAGATTTTTATTGATGGTAACGGTTATAAAGATGAAGAACTCGAACGTCGCTTGTACCTGATTCGAAAGCGTTCTGAGACACGTGTTAGAGAGCAGTTCGGTGAAGCGGGTCAGGATTTTTATGTCACGTCACTTTCGTGCAAAACCATTTGTTATAAGGGGATGTTTTTTGCTTGGCAGTTGTTTTCCTATTATTCCGATCTTTCGGATGAGCGGGTGACATCAGCGCTGGCAATCGTTCATCAGCGCTACAGTACGAATACACTTCCGAACTGGCGTCTTGCCCAGCCGTTTCGGTGTATAGCACATAACGGTGAGATTAATACTCTCAGCGGCAACCGGAACTGGATACGGGCGCGTGAAACAACGATGACCAGTGATGTATTCGGTGACGACTTGAAAGACCTGATGCCGATATTGACTGACGAGATGAGTGATTCGGCGTGTTTTGATAGCGTCCTGGAACTACTTGTGCGTTCGGGCAGGAGCATGCCGCATTCGATGATGATGATGATTCCCGAGGCATTCGGCCCGAAGTATCATATCAGCACGGACAAGCGGGCGTTTTATGAGTATCACGCAGCGATTATGGAGCCCTGGGACGGGCCGGCGGCCATGGTGTTTACGGACGGCAGACTTCTCGGCGGAACGCTTGACCGCAACGGCCTGCGGCCCAGCCGTTATCTGGTGACAACCGATGGTCTGGCGATTGTCGCCAGCGAGGCGGGGGTTGTAGACTTTCCCGCTGAGAAGATTCGCAGAAAGGGGCGTCTTCGTCCCGGGCATATGTTCCTGGTCGATACCGTTGAGGGACGTATTATTACCGATAATGAGATAAAGAGTAAAATTGCAAGGCAAAAGCCGTACCGGCGCTGGCTCGATGAGAATAGAATCGAACTAAGGGGACTTTTTGATTCGCCCAAGCTGGTTACGAGTGACCCGACGACGACTGCCCGTCGTTTGAGGACCTTCGGTTATACAAGCGAGGAGCTTCGAATGATTCTGACGCCGATGGCGCTTCACGGGCAGGAGCCGGTGGGTTCGATGGGTGATGATACACCGCCGGCGGTTCTCTCGGATAAGCCGAAGCTGCTGTTTAACTACTTCAAGCAGCTATTTGCTCAGGTTACAAATCCGCCGATTGACCCTCTTCGTGAAGGGCTGGTCATGAGCCTGATGATGTTTACGGGTAAGCGGAGAAATATTCTTGATGAGAGCCCGGAGCACTGCCGGCAATTGAAGCTGCCTCAGCCGATTCTGGCCAATGAGGATATCGAGCGGTTGCGCAGTGTCAAGCGCAGTGACTTTAAAGTGACAACCGTATCGGCCGTTTTCGACGTCGATAACGCTGAGCCGGGAGCGAGTTTACGCAAAGGAATTGACGACCTTTTGAGTAATGTGGAGAAAGCGGTTGAAGAGGGTGCTTCTTTGGTGATTATCAGCGACAGGGATGTTTCGAAGACAAGAGCGCCGGTTCCGTCTTTATTGGCTACCGGTGCCGTTCATCATTATATGCTTAACCAGGGGATTCGGGCTGAAGCCGGTATCATTGTTGAAAGCGGCGAGCCGCGTGAGGTGATGCATTTTTGCCTGTTGTGTGGTTTCGGGGCCAATGCCGTGAATCCTTATCTTGTTTTCGAGTCACTCGATGAGCTTCAGAAAGAAGGAGAACTTCCCGCGGAGCTGGAGCCGGTTCAGATAGCGGATAACTATATTGCTGCCGTAAAGAAGGGAATATTGAAAACGATGAGCAAGATGGGCATTTCCACCCTTCGCAGCTATAACGGGGCTCAGTTGTTTGAGGCGATTGGGCTGAATCGTAAACTGGTCGATGCGTATTTTACAGGGACAAGCTCACGAATCGAAGGTATCGGTCTCGATGAAATAGCTCGGGAGGCTCTGGCGCGGCACAAGCAGGCGTTTGGAAGCCGTCCCGCAGGTTCGTTGGACCTGGAATTCGGCGGAATGTATCATTACAGGAATGACGGCGAGCGGCATCTATGGAATCCCTTCACTGTTTCGAAGCTCCAGCATGCGGTTAAAAATGATGCTGCACAGGCGTATCAAGAATACTCTGAGGCGGTCAATGAGCAGGCGAAGCAATTATGCACCCTTCGGGGATTGTTCGAATTGATTCCGGGTGAGCCGGTTGATATTGATGACGTCGAACCGGCTGTTGATATCGTCAAAAGATTTTGTACGGGGGCGATGAGTCACGGTTCAATCAGTAAGGAGGCGCATGAGTGTCTTGCCGTGGCGATGAACCGGCTTGGTGCGATGAGCAATACCGGAGAGGGCGGTGAAGACCCTGCACGGTATGTTCCTGAAGCGAACGGTGATTCGAAAAATTGTGCGATTAAGCAGGTCGCGAGCGGGCGGTTTGGGGTAACGGCTACTTATCTGGCCAACGCGAAGGAACTGCAAATCAAGATGGCACAAGGTGCGAAGCCGGGTGAAGGGGGTCAATTGCCCGGTCACAAGGTGACGGAGGAGATTGCGAACCTGAGGCATTCGACGCCGGGGGTGACGCTCATATCGCCGCCGCCTCATCATGATATTTATTCGATTGAAGATCTGGCACAGCTTATTTATGACTTAAAATGCAGCAATCCCGGCGTGAAGGTGTCGGTCAAGCTAGTGGCGGAAGTCGGTGTTGGGACGATTGCGGCGGGGGTTGCCAAGGGTAACGCCGATGAAGTTTTAATTAGCGGCAATGACGGCGGGACGGGTGCGAGCCCGCTTTCATCCATCAAACATACGGGTTGTCCATGGGAGCTTGGACTGGCGGAGACGCAGCAGGTTCTTGTTGCGAACGGGTTGCGTGACAGGATTCGTGTTCAGACGGACGGGCAGATGAAAACCGGTCGGGATGTTGTCGTTGCAGCTTTTCTTGGGGCGGAGCAATTCGGATTTGGTACCGCGTCGCTTGTAACCTTGGGGTGTACCCTGCTTCGGAAATGTCACGAAGGGGCGTGTGCTTTTGGGATTGCTACACAAGATCCTGAGCTGCGCTCAAGGTTTGCGGGCAAGCCGGAATACCTGCAGCGGTTTATGCTTTTTGTTGCCGAAGAAGTACGGCAGATTATGGCTCAATTAGGCTTTAAGAAATTCGAAGATATGATCGGCAGGGTCGACCGATTGTGTGTTAATAAAGCCATTGAACACTGGAAAGCAAAAGGTCTGGATTTTTCCGCTATACTTTATCAGCCGGATGTTACGGACAAGAATGCGGTTCGGCTTAGCAGCAAGCAGCCAAGCAAGATTGACGACCATATTGACTGGAAGATTTTAGAGCAGGTCAAGCCGGCTGTTGATAAGAAGCAAAAGACTACTTTGGACCTGACGATTCGTAATACAGACAGGACGGTGGGTGCCATCTTAAGTAATAGCATCATAAAGAAATATGGTTCTGAAGGGCTTCCGGAAGATACGCTGGAAATCACCTTTAAGGGTTCGGCGGGACAGAGCTTTGGCGCGTTTTTGGTCCCCGGTGTTACGTTAAGGTTGATTGGTGAAAGTAATGATTATCTTGGTAAGGGGCTTTCAGGCGGACGGATTATCGTGAAAACGCCTGAAAAGTCATCTTTCGCGGCACATGAAAATATTATTGTCGGCAATACGCTGCTTTACGGAGCCACCAGCGGTGAGGTCTTTATCAACGGGGTGGCCGGTGAGCGATTCTGTGTACGGAACAGCGGGGCGATGGCGGTGGTGGAGGGGATCGGTGACCACGGCTGTGAGTATATGACGGGGGGGCTTGTGGTGGTTCTCGGAAAGACAGGGTGTAATTTTGGCGCGGGCATGAGCGGCGGGATTGCATATGTGCTGGATGAAATGCAATTGTTCGATACGTTGTGCAATCTTGATATGGTCGAGCTGGAGACCGTCTGGAAGCAGGAGGACCAGGATATTCTGAAGGATTTAATTGAGCGTCACTTTGCATTGACCCAGAGCGCCCAGGCCAAACGAATCCTGGATACGTGGCAGGATACTATCGGCAAGTTCGTCAAGGTTATTCCTGTCGAATACCGTAAAGCGCTTGATAAAATGCGAAGGGCCGAGCAGCGGGATACGGAGACCACCCCGGCTACGGAGGAGGTGTTCTATGGCTGAGATGCGGGGTTTTTTAAAACATAATCGCCGCGATGTAGGGTATCGGCCAATTGAGGAGCGCATCCACGATTTTAAGGAACTTGAACTGCCGCTTACACCGGATGAGATAAGAAATCAGGCGGCTCGATGCATGGATTGCGGGATCCCGTTTTGTCACGGCGGTGGGTGCCCGTTGGGGAACCGTATTCCTGAATTTAACGAGTTGGTGTATAAAGATAAATGGCAGCAGGCCTGCGAGAATCTCCATTCAACGAATAACTTTCCTGAAATCACCGGCCGGGTTTGCCCTGCACCGTGTGAGACCGCGTGTACGTTAGCGGTCAATGACGAACCGGTTCTCATCAAACATATCGAGTTTCAGATTGTGGAACGCGGATTTGCTGAAGGCTGGATTCAGCCGCTGCCGGCGCTGAAAAAAAGCGGGAAAAGGATTGCGGTTATCGGCTCGGGACCGGCCGGACTGGCAGCAGCGCAGCAATTAGACCGGGCCGGGCATGAGGTGGTTGTTTTCGAAAAAGACGAAGGAATCGGGGGTATGCTTCGTTACGGTATTCCTGACTTCAAGATGGAAAAGCAAGTCATCGACAGACGGGTAGAACAGTTGGAGGCCGAGAGCGTACAGTTCCAGACCGGTGTGAACGTTGGGGAAGATATATCCGCGCGGTATCTTAACAAGATGTTTGACTGTATCTGCCTGACGATGGGGGCAAGACAGCCGCGTGACCTGGCGGTTCAGGGCAGAGGTTTCGAAAATATTGTTTTTGCGATGGATTATCTTACGATGCAAAACAAGCTTAACGCGAAGGAACCTATCGACCAAGGAAAGATGGTCACCGCAAGGGACAAAGTGGTTGTCGTGATAGGCGGGGGAGATACCGGCAGCGACTGTGTCGGGACGGCACGGCGTCAGGGCGCAAAAAAGATTTACCAGTTGGAGATTTTACCCAAGCCCCCGGACACCCGTCCGCCGGACACGCCGTGGCCGATGTGGCCGAGGATTATGCGGGCATCTTCTTCGCATCAGGAAGGGTGTGAGCGTTTATGGTCAGTGATGACGAAAAAATTATCAGGGGGGGCGGGTATTTATGCCGACCGGCTTTATGCCTGTCAGGTCGAATGGATGCAAACCAACGGCAACTGGAAGCTCAAAGAGCTGCCGGGGACGGAATTTTCGCTGAAGGTTGACCTTGTGTTGCTAGCGATGGGGTTTGTTCATGTCACCCATGAGGGACTGGTCAAGGATTTAGGTTTGAAACTCAACGAGCGGGGGGATATAAAAGTGACTGATTTTCAGACCAGTGACCCGAAGGTTTTTGCCGCGGGTGACACGGTGAACGGGGCTTCTCTGGTAGTCACTGCGATTGACAGCGGCAGGAAGATGGCGGAATCTGTTGACCGATGGCTAAGGCAGCAATAACCGGGTAGGGGGAGTCAGGTCTCTTTTTTGGATTTGAGATATTCGTTGATAGCGGATGCCGCTATTCTGCCCTGTCCCATAGCCAGGATGACCGTGGCCGCCCCTAAGACAATGTCACCGCCTGCATAGACGCCTTCCATAGACGTCTTGCAGTTTTCATCGACGACGATGTTGCCCCACTTGTTGAATTCGAGGCCGGGGGTTGTCTGCTGAATCAGGGGATTGGCGCCATTGCCGATGGCGACAATGACGGTGTCGAGGTCAATCATAAATTCCGAGCCTTCTATAGGTACGGGTCTTCGGCGGCCGGACTCATCCGGTTTGCCTAATTCGTGTTCTATACATTCGATGGCTTTGACATGTCCGTTTTCATCACCGATTATTTTTGTTGGATTCTGCAGCAAATGGAATTCTATACCCTCTTCCTTGGCGTGGTGAACTTCCTCAACCCTTGCGGGCATTTCTTTTTCGCTTCTGCGATAAATCAAATATACTTTTTCTGCGCCGAGTCTGACGGCTGTTCTGGCGGAGTCCATCGCGACGTTGCCGCCGCCGATTACGGCGACCTTTTTAGAAACCGCGATAGGGGTATCCGCGCCTTTGCCAAAATCATAGGCCTTCATTAAGTTTGCTCGTGTCAAATATTCGTTTGCACTGTAGACGCCGACGAGTGACTCGCCTTCGATTCCCATAAATCGCGGCAGACCGGCCCCGACACCGATATAGACGGCTTCGAAACCGTCCTTTTTCATAAGCTGGTCAATTGTTCTTGTTTTGCCGACAATGAAATTGCAGACGATTTTGACTCCCATCTTTTCCAGAATATCAATTTCCTGTTTTACGATAGCTTTGGGCAGTCTGAATTCGGGGATGCCGTATACGAGGACTCCGCCCGGTTTGTGAAAGGCTTCGAAGATAGTGACATCATGACCTGCTCGGCGGGTATCGGCTGCGGTGACGATCCCGCCGGGCCCGGAACCGATAACGGCGACTTTCATGCCTGTTTCGGGATCCACAGAGGGTATAGAACTGTTGTCCTGGTCAAGGTCGGCAACGAATCTTTCGAGCCGTCCGATGGAGACGGCCTGTAAGGGGTCTTTGAATTTTTTGCCCACGGTGCAGGTTTCCTGGCACTGAACTTCCTGTGGACAGACCCTGCCGCAGACAGCCGGCAGGAGTGAATTTTCCTTAATGATATCCAGCGCTTCTTTATATTTTCCTTCAGCGACGGCTGTAACAAAGTCGCGTATTCTAATTCTGACCGGACAGCCTTGAACACACGGAGCGTTTTTGCACTGCAGGCACCGCATCGCTTCCAGTCTTGCCTGTGTTTCGGTGTAACCGAGCGTCACCTCATTGACGTTGCTTCGCCTTTCATCGGCGTCCTGTTTCGGAATATCCTGGGGCGGGATCGCGAACCTGTCGGCCGGTTTCAATTCGCCTTTCTTTTGTTTTTCCAAAAGCTTTTTCAACAGTTCGTTTTGTTCATTTTCCGTCACTTCTTTTCCTTTAGTTCACAGCAGGTATCATTTGAAATGCTACTTATCCAAACCGATTTTGCACCGGTGTTTTTTATATTTTTCGTGGGCTTTTTGTTCCTGGTTCTTATAGGCGTCCAGACGTTTGAGCATTAAATCGAAATTAACTTTGTGGCCGTCGAATTCGGGCCCGTCGACGCACACGAATTTTGGTTTACCGTCTATTTCGACCCTGCATCCGCCGCACATACCGGTGCCGTCAACCATAATGGTATTGAGTGACACTAATGTCGGGATATCGAATTCTTTGGTGACTTGACAGCAGAATTTCATCATAACGGCGGGACCGATAGCGAATACCTGCTCCGGTTTTGGATTTTGTTGACAAATCTCTTTGAGCGGCTCGGTTACAAGAGCCTTACGGCCGTATGAACCATCATCCGTGGTGAGGATGATTTCGTCACTTATTTCTGTGAATTCATCTTCGAGTATGAGCAGTTCTTTGTTTCTTGCTCCGAGTATGGTAATGAGCGTATTGCCGGCCTGCTTTAAAGCTTTTGCAATCGGAAGCAGGGGGGCATTGCCTATGCCGCCGCCGACGCACACGACCGTACCGAATGTTTCAATATGGGTCGGACGACCGAGCGGACCGACCACGGCATCAATTTCGTCACCGACTTTCATATCCGATAATTCAGCGGTGGTTTTGCCTACGCGCTGCCAGATGAGACGTATCGTGCCTTTTCCTGAGTCAGCATCTGCAATGGTCAGAGGAATTCTTTCGCCGTATTCGTTATTAATGCTGATAATGACGAACTGGCCGGGTTTTCGGGCTTCCGCAATCAGTTGGGCTTCGACTTCTGCGGTAAAGACATTTTCAGAAAGCTGTTTTTTCGAAACAATCTTGTGTGCCACCTTATAAATCCTTTCTTTGATAAAAAAGAAAAATTGAGTATACCCTGCTTGAATTTGTTTGTCAAGCGATGCGTGTTTTCGAGCTTTTCGGTTGTTTTTGGAATTGATCTTGGCAAGGATGTACAAATATATGATGTTGTTTGAAGTATTTATTCGTCTGTGCTTTTGTTCAGTGACGAAAGCATGTGGACATCTTTCACGGGTTCGGCATAACAGCTTTCGATTTTGCGGACCATGTCGTGAGGCACAATTTTAATTTTGCGATTGGATCGCTTTTGTTGCTGTTTGAAATAGGTCTGGAGGATTTTTATTTTTTCCGCGGGCAATTGCTTTCGTTCATCCATAGGACGCTGACCGAGTGCTATGAGTACGGGTGAGCCTTGAGGCTCCAACTGTTTCCGGATATCATTTACCTTACATTTATCGTCACAACCTACACATTTGCACAGGCCTACAAGCTCGTCGAACCGGACTGAAAAGCCGCATTTTTCACATTCCAAATCAAAATGGAAGGCAGGGTCCGCTTCGACAAAATTCCAGAAATGCTCCTCTTCGCGGGTTTCCTCCAGGGGCAACTCATGATGAAAGCAGAAACAGGTTGAGACTTTTCCGCAGTGGAAGCATTTTTTCATAACAATTAAACCGCCGGCGACATTTACCATTTTCCAGCTATGTTCACATTCTTTCGTTTGCATGCTGTTAACATCCTGTTTTTATGTGTCTGTTTCTTACTTTAGTCAAAAAAGCAAATCAGTTTATTGGTTAAAACATCACTTATGATCTGGAGATTTCTATCTTCGATTCGACATGCTTTTACAACGTCGGCGTACTTTTCCGCTTCCGGTACGAGTTCGGTTAAGTGGTTAGGCAGCTGCAGTAATTTTTCCCTGTTGAAAATCACGTTTTCTTTTTGAGGAAAGAGGGCGACGTAAAAAATGTCGTCTTCGACAAGGTCCTGAAAGAAATGCGTTCCGAAAGACAGTTCGGGCATCAGGTTTCCTCCCTCATAGGCGATTTCGACGAGGACGGTGATGTTGTTGATTTCAGCAAAGTGAGCCGGCACGCCCAGGCTCGGTGTTGTGGTGCCCCATCTTCCCGGACCCATCAAGATGGTAGGCTCCTTTTCTCGGTCTGAAATTTGTTTGTTGATTTTACCGACTAACCGAGCGATGTCGTATTTTTGCCGAATAGGCAATTCGATATACGCGGCAGACTCAACGTAAATCAGTTTTTTGAGTTTTTGAGAAATTGCGCCTCCCATAGAATACCCCTGACATTGAAAGAGAATCTTTTTCGGATCGATTTTTTCAGGGAGCTCAACCTGTGTTTTCTGACCCTTAGTCTGGAGCGGCCTGCATTGAAGGAGGTTTATGAACGGCTTATCCGAGTCTGTGAAGTTGACTGTGAATTCGATGTCCACCGGGTATTCGTAGAAGGATTCGAGGGTTTTTAGAATTTTCTGCATGTTTTGTGCAAATGGTGTTTCCGAGAGCAGTTTTTCAAAGGTTAGGATTAAATATTTCTTGTTTTTCTGACCGTGCTGTCTTGCCCGTTTGGCCAGTTCGATATCATCAATAGCGATTAAATCAAGTTTGGCGTCGATATTTTCAGATATCATTTCTCGAAACGGAAGGGTGCGAGGGAGGTTTTTCTGAGTGTCCAGCAGGTCGACCTGCTGCTGGGAATATTTTCTGAGGTCATCCATCCCGGCGATGGGTCTGCTTAACGGCTCGTCGAGTGCGATAACACGGGGGTAGTCATCTTCGACTCGGTTTACGGCCCGTGTTCCCAGTCCGAATACGAGCCTGAGCATTCCCGCCTTCGGATCGAGCTCAGGATTCCATGCGAAGGTGTTGTAGGAAATACCCACCCCGGCCAGGTCGGGGAAAAAATAGCTTTTTTTGTAAGATCCGGAAACTCTCTGTATCAAAAGTGCCATCTGTTCATCGCTTTTATCTAAGCCCCGCTGTAATCGATAGGTTAGGGCGTCCTCATTCATCGTGCTTGCGTATACTCTCCGAACCGCTTCTTCAAATCGTTTATACCGTTCTTCGGGGCTGCCCTGGTTAACGCAGAATATGCTTTCATATTTACCTGCAAAGGCATTGCCGAAAGCGTCCTCGAGAAGACTGCTCGAACGGACGATGATGGGTGACTGGCCGAAATATTCAAGCATCTCCTGGAACTGTTCACGGATGAGGTCGGGGAATTTTCCATTGAGCAGTCGTTTCCTGATTTCAGGAGCGACTTTAAAATAACCTTCTTTTGTTTTTTGCTCCAGTCTCAGCTTCCAGCAGCCGTTCTCGACAAGGTAGGTGTAAAAAACATCAGAGCCGACATAGAAAGAATCGTGGGGTTCGAGTTGACGTTTCAGGTCCCTATCGAGAGAGATGATTTTGTTGGCTAATAACATACCGACCGCTTTTCCGCCGATGAATCCTGTGCCGATGAGTCTTTTTTTAATTTTGAGAAGGTCCTCGAGCAGGAATAAATTTTCAGCAAGTTTCAGTATCCGCTTTTCTTTGCCAATCATAACATTGCAGAGATTTTTAACGGTTTGTCTTATTTCCTCTTCGGGTGTCTGTCTTTCCTGGGACAAAAGTTCCGCTTTTAAGAACAACCTGTCCCAGTTATCCAGCACTCGTTGAGTGGGTTCGAGGCCTTTTTGTGACATATACGAAATAAGCCGTGTCGCATCGAAACTGGCGGTGAGGGGAATAAATTTGTCATCTTCTTTTTGATGCGGCAGGAACATCGTGGGTGTATAGCGTTTCCAGACTTTAAGCGGGTGGACATAGAAGGTGTCATTGATATTGTAGAGGTCCAACAGAAGCTGAGTGGTTTCACGGATTCGGGCGATCGTTTTGTAGGAATGCCTGCTTCGTATGAGGGCGAAATAGGCGATGGTGTCCAGTTCATACAAATACGGGCATGTAACCCTAAAAAAGTTACCAATCATCAAATCCGTTGCCCAGGCGTTGAGCAGGTCCGAGAGCGAATCGAACACATAGTAAGCTTCTTTTCCTTCCTGGGTGATAATGTTATGCAGTTCGGTTGTGAATGACTCAAAGCCGGTTTCGGGGTCAAGCTTGTATGTTGTGACATGGGGGGCTGAATCAACGAGGGACGGGTGATCTGAGAACCTGATATAGGCTAATTTGCGGCCGTCTTTTTGTGCTCTGGCTACATAGGGATCGACAAACTGCTGAAAATCTTCGATATGGTCGACCTGCCAGACGACATTGTCGCCTTTTCTCAGGCCGTTGACGACATTATCGAGACCCTCAATACCGGTACTTGCCCAATACGCCATAAAGAAGCACCTTTTTTGTTTAATCTTTGATTTACGTCAAAGGTTAGATTTACTTAGTGTTAGCTCTTTACCTGTCATTTTACACTATCCGCAGATTATTTGCGCATAAAAAACATTCAACTCTGAATCTGCCGGATAAGAGCGATTTTCAGGAAGTTTTCAGAACGTTTTTTGATAACCTGCCTACGGTTTAGACCAGTCCCTGTGCCAGCATCGCCTCAGCGACTTTTATAAATCCTGCGATATTTGCGCCTGCAACAAAGTTGTTGGGATTTCCATATTCTTCGGCTGCTTCCTTTGAGCTGTTGTAGATGTTGACCATAATGTTCTGCAGTTCGTGGTCCGCTCTTTCAAAGGGCCAATAGATATGCTGGCTGTTTTGGGCCATTTCCAGGCCTGAGACTGCAACACCACCGGCATTAGCAGCCTTGCCCGGTATAAATACCACTTTATTTTCATGGAACACTTTAACCGCTTCCGGGGTACAGGGCATATTGGCGCCTTCGCCTACCGCAACGCAGCCGTTTTTAACCAGTGTCTTTGCGGCCTGTTCATCGAGTTCATTCTGTGTTGCACAGGGCAGTGCCACATCACATTTGACGTCCCAGATACCGGCACAGCCTTCCGTATATTCCGCGTTAGTATACGTTTTGACATATTCTTTAATCCGTTTTCGCTTGATTTCCTTGAGCTGCTTTACGGTGTCGAGCTTAATGCCTTCCGAATCGTAGATGAAGCCGTTCGAGTCACTTAGTGTTACGACTTTACCGCCAAGCTGCTGGACTTTTTCAGTGGCGTAAATAGCGACATTTCCTGCACCGGAGATGCTTACGGTAAGCCCGTCGAACTTTTTGCCCTGGTCTTTTAATGCTTCCTGTATAATGTAGGTGAGGCCGTAACCCGTGGCTTCGGTTCGAACGAGTGAGCCGCCCCATTCCAGTCCCTTTCCGGTCAGGACACCCGTGAACTCGTTGCGAATTCTTTTATACTGTCCGAACATAAAGCCGATTTCGCGTCCACCCACACCGATATCACCGGCGGGGACGTCTGTATCCGAGCCGATGTGACGGCAAAGTTCGGTCATAAAACTCTGGCAGAAGCGCATCACTTCAGAATCACTTTTTCCCTTGGGGTCGAAGTCTGATCCGCCTTTGCCGCCGCCCATTTGCAGGCCGGTGAGTGAGTTCTTAAAAATCTGTTCGAAACCAAGAAATTTTATAATCCCCAAGTATACGCTGGGATGAAAACGCAACCCGCCTTTGTATGGTCCGAGAGCGCTGTTGAACTCTACGCGAAAGCCGCGGTTTACCTTGCAGTTGCCTTTGTCGTCCTGCCAGGGCACGCGGAACATTAATTGGCGTTCCGGCTCGACGATTCGCTCAAGGATTCGGGCTTCAACATATTCAGGGTGTTTTTCGAGAACCGGTCCTAAACATTCCAATACCTCTTTTACCGCCTGGTGAAATTCAGGCTCACCGGGATTACGGCTTAAGACCTTTTCATATACAGCTTGGGTTATTTCGTTTTCTTTCATATGGCTACATCTCCACAATAATAAATTAAAAAACCTGGTTTTTTTCTGATATTTTTATAAAGAAAATTTATTATAAAGAAGCCGTGCAGAAACGGTCATTCATTGACCCGATTCATAAGTCTGTATATTTATATGAGTTGCACATTTTAAATCAAGACCTTATTATTAATATTGGTTATTAGAATTGCTTATAGTCTTTTAAGGATTATTAATACGTGCTTACATAGTCTTTGTTTTTCGGTTATAATAACCAATTCGTGGGGTCTTAAGAAGGTCAACGTTATTTATTCGATTTATGGGTTTCTTGAGGTTAGTAGTTAAAAGATGGTTGGTATCGGATGTTCAAATCTGTATAATCCTTTTTCTAATGCCAACTATGAAGTTACAAGGCGGTTATAATATTAATATTCAGGGCCGGCCGGGGCCGACGATAAAGAAAATGCCTGAGCCTGAGATTCTGTATTTACGGCAAAAGAGCAGGCGTTTTCATTTCACTAAGCTTCGCGTTGAAGACGGACGAAGCATTTCATGTGGTCAACCTTTGGCCGTAGACCCGGAAAACTATAATGTTCCACTTTTAGCCCCACGGACCGGAACGGTTCGATTAAATCAACTTGACGGTCATATTGTTCTTGAAGACATTCAGCCTTTGGAGAAGGAGACAGCAGTTTTCAAACAGCCTGAACATATTTCAATTCATCCGGGTCATTTAAGCCTCAAACATAAACTGCTTTTTGATCTGGGCGCCTGGCAATTTTTCTCTGACGCATTCACAGGTTCACTGCCCGACCCGATGGGTAATCCGCAGGCCGTGATTATTTCAACGCTGAGTCTCGAACCTTTTTTGGCCAGGGGTGATATTCAGCTTGATGAAAAACTGTTGAACTTTACGCGGGGTCTTGAGCAATTACAATCGCTTTTGGAATATCAGCCGATGTACCTTATTATGCCGAAAATCGACACAGAGCTTGCAACAAAAGTTCATGAACACATTCGCGGTTATGCTTGGGTTGAAATGATCGAAATTCCTTTGCGATACCCTTTTGATAATTTTACCATTCTTGCCAGATATTTAGGATTAAAACCAGGCAAAGGTCCTGTCTGGTCTCTGCGCGCGGAGGGTATCATCGCCGTAGACAGCGCATTGACAATGCACAAGCCCTGTATTCAAAAAATAATCTCCATAGGCGGTCCTGCCGTTTTAAAGCCGGCCCACTTCGAAGTGTGTGCGGGATATCCGCTTGATGATTTGTTAAAGGGTTTAATTGCCGATGAGCCTGTACGGATTCTTGACGGCGGTGTGATGACAGGTGAGATTATAGGGGATAATGACTATGGATTAGATACCGAATGTAACGGTCTGACAGTGCTGCGGGAGCATCGTCAGAGGGAGTTTCTTGCTTTTTTAAGACCCGGTTTTGACAGACGTTCATACAGCAGTTGTTTTCTAAGCACCTTTCGCAAAGCATTTCCTGAGAGGCTGAATACGGCTTTGAGGGGTGAGCTTCGTCCCTGCATATCCTGCAATTATTGCGAGGAAGTATGTCCTGCAGGGATTATGCCTCACCTTATTCATAAATATTTATATGCTGATTTGCTTGATGAAGCTGAAGATGCGCGTATAGACCTTTGCATCGAATGCGGATTGTGTTCATTTGTGTGTCCATCCAAGATTGATTTGAAACGTGAGTTTGTCGAAGCGAAACGAGTTATCCAGGAAGAGAAAGAGGAAATTTTAAAAGAGCAGAGACAGCAGGAAGAATTACAGCGGACCATAAAAGGGGAACAGGCAAAGGATATTATTGAGTGAAATCTTTATTTAAACTTTTTGAGAGAGCGAAGCCTTTATTCGAGGACGGCGGCAGGTTCAGACCGTTCAAACCTGTTTTCGACGCTTTAGAGAATTTTTTTTTCGGGCCTGCTACAACAACCACGGCTGCACCTCATATAAGAGACCCCCTGGATGTCAAGCGATTTATGTCAATGGTGATTGTTGCGCTTATTCCGGTTCTTTTAGCCTCTTTTTATTTTTTCGGCCTGCGGCTGATAACAATGCTGGTCGTCTCCTATGCCGTCGGCGGGGCGGTGGAGGTATTGTTTGCGGTCATCCGGAAGGAGGAGATTAACGAAGGTTTTCTTGTCACCGGGATGCTGTTCCCGCTTATTTTACCGCCGACTCTGCCACTCTGGATGGTGGCAATCGGGGTTGCTTTTGGAGTTTTTGTCGGTAAGGAATTGTTTGGCGGGACCGGGCGGAATATCTTTAACCCCGCCCTTGTAGGCCGTTGTTTTCTTGCCATCGCCTATCCCGTTGCAATGTCAAGTAATTGGGTCACTCCCGGCAGCGGTTTTACCGGCAGATTGTTTGAATATATTTCGGCTTCCGATGTGGATGCATTGACTTCTGCAACACCGCTGGTGCTGGCTAAGCAGGGAACTTTAACAGAGCTTTCGAGGTTGTTTTTTGGGAATATATCAGGAAGCGTGGGAGAGACTTCGTCACTGGCTGTTATCCTTGGCGGAGTATTTTTACTGCTGACACGTACGGCCAACTGGCGGACGGTGGTCAGCACCCTTGGTTCATTTGCCCTGCTTGCGGCAATTCTGCGAGTCAATGACCCTGAGCGGTTTGCTCCCGTTTTATGGCATTTGTGTGCGGGGAGCATCCTCTTTGGAGCGTTTTATATGACCACGGATCCGGTGACAAGTCCCGTAACTAACTCAGGTAAGTGGCTTTATGGCATGATCATTGGATTTGCAACGGTTCTGATTCGGAATTTCACCGGTTACGTGGAAGGGGTGATGTTTGCTATTTTACTAGGTAATATTTTTGCCCCTGTTCTCGATGAAATTATCTTTAAATTGCGATTGAGGAGACTGGCCCTTGAAGAATAATGCCTACACGCTCATTTTTGCTTTGGTTATGGGTATCAGTTGTGCGTTGCTGCTAACGGCTGCAGCCGAGTTTACTTCTCCTTACCGGGCCGCTAACGCCAAAGCGGAGGAAATTCGGAATGTGCTTAATGTGTTAAACGTATCGGTTCCTGATGATGCTTCTCCGGATGAGCTTGTAGAAATATTCAACAAGAATGTTGTTCAGAAAACGAAGGCGGGTTTACCATTTTATTCTTTTGTTCCTGAAGGTACCTCTAATGCACCTGAGGCTTACGCGGTTCAATTCGAAGGTCAGGGACTTTGGGGGCCGATTAAGGGTTTTCTTGCCCTGGAGTCTGATATGAAGACGATAAGGGGCATCACCATTTATGAGCAGGAAGAAACGCCGGGTCTGGGCGGTGAGATAGCGTCAGAGCGGTTCCAGGAGCAGTTTATGGGCAAGTCCATTGTCAGTGAGCAACGAGAGCCGGGAATCAGGATAACTCGAGGAAGCGGCCAATTCGGACGGAATGTGGTTGAGGGTATTACGGGAGCGACAATGACCTGCGAGAAAGTTGAATCTATATTGAATGAAGCGATTACTAAAATTGTCGAGGATTTGTAAAGCTATGGCAAACAATCCATCCCCATCATGTATGACCAGCGGCACAGGATCCTGCGGCGGCAGGGGATTGCTGACTCTCAAGGAAGGGATATGGGCAAATAATCCATTGGCGATTCAGGTCCTGGGTATCTGCTCTGCGCTGGCGGTTACGAATCGATTAGAAAATTCCCTGGTGATGGGGTTGGCGTTTATATTCGTATCTGTAGGCTCTAATATGTTTGTCTCCCTGCTGAGAAAGCATATTCCCCATCGCATCCGGATGATTGCCGAGGTTGCCATCATCGCGACCTTTGTTATTCTCTTTGACCAGTTTTTGAAGGCATTTTACTGGGACATGTCCAAGCAGCTCGGTCCTTACGTCGGGTTGATCATCACAAATTGCATTATCATGGGACGGGCTGAGGCTTTTGCATTGCAGAACCCGCCGCTTGTTTCCATGGTCGATGGATTAGCCAACGGCCTCGGATACGCGGTCATCCTTGCGATTATCGGTTTTTTCAGGGAGCTGTTTGGGGCGGGTACGGTTTTAGGCTATACGATTCTCGATTCGCAGTGGTATACCTCGAACCAGTTGATGATACTTGCTCCGGGTGCATTTTTTGTAATGGGGATTGTCATTGCAGTCTTTAATGCCCTTAAGGGACCCGATGAACAGGAGGTAAGACGATGAGTGAAACATCCGCCCTTGTGATATTGATTGCAGCGATACTGACGAATAATATTCTGCTTACGAACTTTCTGGGGATGTGCTCGTTCATCGCCTGCTCCGGGCAAATCAGAACCGCTCTGGGGCTGGGTACCGCGGTCACCTTTGTGATGACGATGACGACAATGCTGAATTATATTATCTATTATTTTGTGCTGGTTCCATATGGTCTTGAGCATCTTACGTATATTGTTTTCATTGCCGTGATTGCCGCGTTTGTTCAGTTTGTTGAGATGTTTGTCGAGCGTTTCAGCCCGAAGCTCTACTTTGCGCTGGGGATATTTCTGCCGTTGATTACCGTGAACTGTGCTATTCTGGGTGCCTCATTATTTATGATTATTCGAGAGTATAACTTTTTTCAGTCCGTGGGTTTCGGTATCGGGGCCGGTCTTGGTTGGGCGTTGGCGATTGTTCTGATGGCGGGACTGAGGCAGAAGATGAGATACAGTAACGTTCCTCAGCCGTTCGAGGGGATTCCGATTGCGATGATTGTCACCTGTGTTCTTGCGATGGCGTTTATGGGTTTTGCGGGTATGGTCGCCATACAGTAGGAGTTTTTGAATGATTTATGTTTTGTCCGTATTTGCTTTTTCCTCTGTTACCGTGGGATTGTCGGCATTGCTAATCATCGCCGAGCGATATCTTGTTACCTACGGCGTTTGCAAGCTGGATATTAACGCCGGTGAAAAACCGCTCGAAGTGGACGGGGGACAGAATCTTCTTTCGGCCTTGTATGCGAATGAGATTTTTATTCCCTCTGCATGCGGGGGCAAAGGCACATGCGGTCACTGTAAAATTGTTGTCAATGCCGGCGGGGGACCTGTACTGCCTACGGAACTTCCTTATCTGTCGCGAAAAGAGATTCGCTCGAACGTTCGGCTGGCGTGCCAGGTCAAGATTCGTGAGGACATTTATGTTCATATTCCCGAAGAGTTGTTGAATATCAAGATGTATACATCGACGGTCGAGCGTGTCCGTGATTTGACGTATGATATTAAGGAGATAAGGTTGAGATTAGAGGACCCTGAAGAAATCACACACCGGCCGGGGCAGTATGTCCAGATACAGGCTCCCGCACCCGGTGAACCGGTCTTTCGTGCTTATTCTATCAGTTCACCTGTTTACGAGCCTAATATTGTTGATTTGATAGTAAGACTTGTTCCCGGCGGGATAGCTTCGACATATTTGCACAATTTGAACACAAATGATACGGTTCATTTTACGGGGCCGTTCGGCGAATTTCGTCTCAACGAAGACCCGTCGGTGGAAGTTGTTTGTGTAGGGGGCGGCTGCGGGATGGCACCGATGAGGAACATTATTTACAGTATATATGATAAGTGGCCTGAGCGTTGCTGCCGTCTGTTTTTCGGCTGCCGGAGCACCCGTGATATTTTCTATCTCGATGAGTTTGAGAAGCTTTCAGAAGAACACCAGAATTTTCAGGTTGTTTACGCGTTGTCGGATGAACTGGAACCTGATGAAACATGGGAAGGGGAGACCGGGTTTATTCACCTTTCTGTGGATAAATATCTCGAACCCGACATTAAGCGGCAGGCGTTTCTCTGCGGGCCGCCGTTGATGATAGAAGCGGTCATGCGGGTTCTTGCCGAAAAAGGGATGAAACCTGATGACATCTTTTTTGATGACTTCTCTTAAACATTTTATGCAAAAACGCGAAGAAGAATTCAAAATCAAAACTTACGATTGCGGAGTCAACGGAAAGATCAAAATATCGAATCTTATGCAGTATCTGCAGGAAATCGCTGCGAATCACGCCGAAGCACTTGGATTTGGTTTCAAGGCGTTGAATCAACTCAAGGGTTATTGGGCGTTGTCCAACATACGGATAGAAATCGAGAAATTGCCTGAGTGGAATGAGCGGGTCATCATCCGAACATGGCCGAGCGGGCACAGCCGTTTATTGGCGATGAGAGAATTCGTTGGAAGCAATGAAACGGGCGAAGGCATATTCAAGGCTTCAAGTGAGTGGATGATATTGGACAAAGTAACCACGAAGCCCATGAATTTGATGCATTTGGATTTGCCGCTGCCGAAGGAGGAAGAGAGGGTGCTTTCAGGTGAGATGAAACGGCTTCAGCCGAGAAGTGGTTATGATTTTTCCGGGCGGCAGCGGGTGCCCTATAGTGCCATTGACCTAAACGGTCATGTTAATAACACGGAATATGTCAAATGGGCGATGGATGAAATCAGGAGAGTGTGCCCCGCTGAGTTCAATGTCGCAGCAATTCAGTCAACCTATCTTTCCGAGGTCTTCGAGGGTGATGAAGTAGATATATTTTTGAGCAGGGATTCTGATGACAGGATGAATGCTGCAATTCGCAAATCCGGTCAAGATACCGATGTTTTTTTAATGGACGTTTTTTTAAGTCTAACTTAGATAAAAAGACCCTCTGAGAACCCTTCAAATAATGTCTTGTCTGCCTTAACGATTTTAGCTATGATGTTATGCTTTGAGTTTTTTTAAATATTTCGCTGAAAATTGACACGGTCAGTAAGGAGTGCTGAAAAATCAATGAGTGGTGAAAAAGGACGATACGACTTCAATGCGGTTGAAAAGAAGTGGCAGCAGTACTGGGGCGCCAATAAGACCTTCAAGGCGATCGACCGCGATGATTCCAGACCGAAGTACTATGTGCTGGACATGTTTCCGTACCCAAGCGGTCAGGGTCTGCATGTCGGGCATCCCGAGGGGTATACCGCCAGTGACATCGTAGCACGTTATAAGAGAATGAAGGGTTTCAATGTGCTTCATCCCTTTGGGTGGGACGCTTTCGGGCTGCCCGCCGAACAGCATGCGGTGAAGACGGGCACTCCGCCGGCTATTACCACCCAGAAGAACATTGATAATATGCGGAGGCAGACGAAATCTTTAGGTTTCAGCTATGACTGGGACCGTGAGGTTAATACAACTGACCCGGGCTATTATAAATGGACGCAGTGGATTTTTCTTCAGTTTTTTAACTGCTACTTCGATGAATCCGAGCAGAAAGCGAAGCCGATTGAGCAGTTGCCGATTCCGGACGGGCTTGATGAAAAAGAGAAGCAACAGTATGTCGACGAGCATCGTCTTGCGTATGAGGCGGAAGTTCCGGTCAACTGGTGTCCGGCTCTGGGGACCGTGCTGGCGAACGAGGAAGTTGTCGGGGGAGTCAGCGAGAGAGGAGGTCACCCGGTCATACGAAAGCCGATGCGACAGTGGATGCTTCGAATTACAAAATATGCGGAGCGGCTTCTGGAGGACCTTAACGAGGTTGACTGGCCTGAATCCATCAAGAAACTGCAGGTTGACTGGATCGGCAAAAGTGTCGGGGCTGATGTTGATTTTAAGGTAGACGGTTTTGATGAAACTATTCGTGTCTTCACAACCAGACCTGATACGCTCTTTGGTGCTACCTATATGGTGATGGCGCCTGAGCATCCGCTGGTTGATGTTATCACCGCAGAAGAGAAAAAAGCACAGGTGGAAGAATACCGCGAGATGGCGGCGAGAAAGAGTGACCTTGACAGGACAGATTTAGCGAAGGAAAAAACCGGTGTCTTCATCGGCGCCTATGCCGTCAATCCTGTCAACGATGAGAAAATACCCATCTGGATTAGTGACTATGTACTCATCAGCTACGGCACCGGGGCGATTATGGCCGTACCGGCCCACGATGAACGTGACTTTGAATTTGCACATAAGTTTAATTTGCCTGTTATTCCTGTTGTTCAGCCTGATGACCCTGAGCAGGCCGAACTTGTGAGAGAAGGTAAATTGTGTTTCATCGGGGATGGTACCGCTATTAACAGCAGACAGTTTGATGGTTTGTCGACTCCGGAATTTAAAGAGCGAATCACTAACTGGCTTGCCGAAAGAGGGCAGGGGAGCAAATCAGTTAATTTTAAGCTTCGTGACTGGCTTTTCAGCCGACAGCGTTACTGGGGCGAGCCCTTTCCGATCCTGCATACAGATGACGGCCGCGTGATTGGTGTTTGCGAGAAGGATTTGCCGTTACAATTACCAGAGATAAAAGATTACAATCCCGCCGGTACCGGTGAGTCACCGCTGGCTAAGGCGGGGGACTGGCTTGATGTTTCTCTCGATGATGGTACGAAAGCGAAACGTGAAACGAATACAATGCCCCAATGGGCGGGGAGCTGCTGGTATTATCTTAGGTATCTCGACCCACACAACGCTGAACACTGCTGGGACATTGAGAAGGAAAAGTACTGGATGCCGGTTGACCTTTACATCGGTGGTGCCGAGCATGCGGTACTTCATCTGCTGTATGCACGATTCTGGCATAAGTTTCTCTATGATTTGGGATATGTCTCTACGAAGGAACCCTTCAAGAAGCTTATCAATCAGGGGATGATACTCGGCGAAGACGGACAGAAAATGAGCAAGTCGAGAGGGAACGTGGTTAATCCGGACCAGGTTATTGCTGATTACGGGGCCGATTCTATGCGGCTGTACGAGATGTTCATGGGGCCGCTGGAAGCGATGAAGCCGTGGTCAATGCATGGGGTCGAGGGTGTCCATCGTTTTCTAAATAAAGTATGGCGAATGATCATCAACGAAGAAACCGGAGATATAAATGATGAAGTTGATGAATCGGACGCTGATGAAAACACCTTGCGCATTCTTCATCAGACCATCAAAAAGGTCGTGGATGATATTGAATCCTTCGGTTTCAATACCGCGATAAGCCAGATGATGATTTTTATTAATCATCTCAGCCAGCAGAATAGCCGACCTAGATCTGTTATTGATAAATTTCTTTTAGTCTTGTCACCGTTTGCACCTCATATTGCCGAAGAGCTTTGGAGCCGGCTGGGACACGATGCTACACTTGCTTATGAACCCTGGCCGCAATATGATGAGAACCTCATCAAAGAGAAAGAGATTGAACTGGCGGTACAGGTGAACGGGAAGATTAAGGACCGGATTGTAATTTCCTCGGATGCCGATGAGGAGCAGATAAAAGGCGTAGCTCTCGAATGCGAAAAGGTTGCCGCGGCATTAGAGGGAAAAGAGCCGAAGAAAATTATTGTTATAAAATCAAGATTAGTAAACATTGTCAGGTGAGTATCATCTACTCTTATGTGTCACGAGATTGAGGCAAAACTCAAAGTTGATTCGCACGAACCAATAGAAGAAAAGCTGAAAGCGCAAGGAGCCTTGTCCGAAGGCCATCTTATGCAAACGGACATTTATTTTGACCATGAAAATCTACAATTGATAAACAACGATGAATGTTTGAGGATAAGAAAACAAGCCAGTGACTCGGAAGAAAAGATTTTCTTAACCTATAAAGGGCCGAAAGAAAAAGGAAACTATAAAAAGAGAAGAGAGATTGAACTACGTATAAGTGATGCTGAATCCGCCGAAAAACTTTTAACGGCTCTTGGCTATGAAAAGGAGATCTTCGTTGAAAAGGAACGACATCGATGGCGTCTAGGCGGTTGTGAAGTTCTTCTGGATAATGTGAAGCAGTTGGGTACGTTCGTAGAAATCGAAGGGCCGGATGCGAAGGCCATCGAAACCATTCAGAACGATTTACAGCTTGACAATCTGCCGCATATTCAGGAAAGCTATGCACACTTGATAACCGAAAAGCTTGTACATCAAAGCCGAAATCGTAAAAAAAGCAGTAACCCGATACGTTAGTTATTAAATTAAAGTCATAAAACTATGAATCCAGGTGATGGTTATATATGTTATATTGTGAATCCGGTGTCGGGTTCCCGGGGCCATAAGCTGACCGGCCGACAATTTCAGAGATATCTTTTGGATAAAGGCTATGAGGTCAGGATTTTTCTTACCGCCTCCCTGGAGCATGCCTGTGAACTGGCGAATGACGCCGCGGTGGATTATGATTGCGCAATGGTGGCTGTTGTCGGAGGGGACGGAACCGTCAGAGAGGCGGCTCACGGTTTGGAAGGTTCCGACAAGCCGCTGCTCATCGTTCCCTGCGGAACCGAAAATCTGCTTGCCAACGAGCTTGGTTTTGATGAGACATTAAAAACCCTCGTCAAAACGTTTGAACAGGCTTATACCTGTTCGCTTGACTTGGGTTCGGTTAACGGCCGATGTTTTACCTCGGTGGTAGGAGTCGGTTTCGACGGTGAAATTGTTAAAAAAGTCTGCGCCCAAAGGACAGGACACATCGACCACTTCGATTACTTCTGGCCGATATGGCGAACGTTCTGGTCATATAAGTTTCCTGTGATGAAGGTCGTCATAGACGAAGAGGAAATTTTCGAAGGTCATTGTATGGTTTTTGTAGGGAATATTTCGCGATATGCCATCGGTCTGCAAATAACGCATGATGCTGATTACTCGGATGGTTTGCTGGATATCTGCATTTATAAATGTACCTCTCAGCCTCGTCTGTTAAAGCATTCTTTGTTTACAATTTTCCGGCAGCATACACGATGCAGTGATGTGATTTACCGGCAGGGTAAAACGATGGAAATCACGTCGGATGTAAATCATATCGAGACCGAGTTAGACGGCGATCCGGGACCGAATTTACCTTTGAAGATCGGAATTATACCCCAGGCTATCAATTGTCTTGTTCCGAAGGGGGCGAAACCGGCCGGGATGAGAACGAGGGCTTTTCGAATGTTGCGATAAATGCGTTTGATTTAAGATAAAATAAATATTCCGTTTTTTGCTTATTTTTGCGTATAATATTTTAGTATAACACCTGTCAGGATGAAGGATATGGCTACAAAAGGTTTTAGGGTTGGAGTTGAAGATACCCAACATCAACTTAGCGCTGTTGAGAGGGCGGTCGAGGTGGGTTTCGATGTTCCGCTTTTTTTTATCGCCGGGCCATGCGTTATCGAGGATGAAGACAATTGCTTATCAATCGCCCGGCGTTTAAGAGAGATTGCGGAGAAACTTGACATCGGTATTGTTTTCAAGGCCAGCTTTGACAAAGCTAACCGTTCCAGTTTGAACAGTTACCGCGGTCCCGGTCTGGAAAAGGGCTTGGAGATTCTGGCAGAAGTTCGGCGAAAGACACAACTGCCGGTGCTTACCGATGTGCATCTGCCCCAGCAGGTTTCCGAAGCGGCACAGGTTGTAGACTGCCTGCAGGTTCCCGCCTTTCTGTGCAGGCAGACAGACCTGCTGACAGCCTGTGCAAAGACCTTGAAACCGGTGAATATCAAGAAAGGGCAGTTTCTATCACCTGATGAGATGAAGAATGTTGTCGATAAGGTTCGAGCACATAACAATAACAAAATTATGCTTACCGAACGCGGAACATTCTTCGGGTATAACAGACTCGTCAATGATATGACCGCCATTAACACGATGCAGAAACTCGGCTGCCCGGTTGTATTTGATGCTACACACAGCACTCAACAGCCCGGGGGATTGGGACATGCCAGTGCTGGAAATCCCGATTTTGCGCCTATCCTGGCCAGGTCAGCATTAGCAGCCGGGGCGAACGGCCTCTTTCTGGAAGTCCATCCGGAACCTAAAAAGGCAAAGTCGGACGCAGCTTCGGTCCTGCCGCTCGACTGGTTAGAACCTTTATTGGTAATGGGCAAGCGTATTTTTGAGGTCATTCATTCTTAACGATGGCACAGAATTATAAATATCTTTACGGGCCCGTTCCGTCTCGAAGGCTGGGTCTGAGTCTTGGTGTTGATATCATGCCGTCAAAGGTCTGTACGCTGGACTGTGTGTACTGCCAGATAGGAAAGACTACTAATAAAACTCTCAGGCGAAAAGAATATTTACCCGTCGAGCCGGTTTTAGAAGAGCTGAAAGAGAGGCTTGATGAGGGTTTGACTGCTGACTATATAACACTCAGCGGTTCAGGAGAACCCACTTTAAACGAACGGTTCGGTGAACTTATCGACGAGATTAAGGCGGTTACCAGTATTCCTGTTGCCGTTTTGACGAACGGGACGCTTTTGATGGAACCGCAGGTCAGACAGGCGTGCGCAAAGGCCGATGTTGTAATCCCTTCACTCGATGCCGCAGACCAACAGACTTTTCTTGCTATCAACAGGCCCCACGACGAATTGAATATAGAGGATATCATTGATGGATTGGTCTTGTTCAGGCAGGAGTATGCCGGCCAAATCTGGCTGGAAGTTTTTTTCATCGAAGGTGTCAATACCGGAACAGACCAGATAGAAAATATAAGAAAGGCCGTTCAAAAAATCCGTCCTGATAAAATACAGCTCAACACAGCCGTCAGACCCACTGTAGAAACGGGCGTAGAAAAAGTATCCAGCCGAAAGCTTGAGAAGATTGCTCAGATGATCGGATTCGATGCTGAGGTGATAGCGGATTTTTCTGACGATTTGACATGTGCTGAGAATCCATTTGATCGTCGAAACGTTTTTGACCCTCACATCATGCAAACCGTGTTATCAATATTAAAACGCAGGCCTTGCAGCCTTGAGGATGTTTCAACCGCGGCGTCCATTTCTCCAAATCTTGCCATAAAATACATTGCCGAGCTGCTTGATCAAGGGCAGATTCAAACCGAACAAAAAGCGAACAAAACGTTCTACAGTGCGCAATAGTTTTGCAGCATTCCTTTTTAAAACCAAAAATATTTATCGGCATTCCCAGAATTTGGTTAGCATTTTGTAAAGGGAATGCCTCTATTGGCCGATAAAATCATTATTATGGCACCTTGAAGCGCATTGTGGGAGATTTCCGTCGAAAAATAAAATTTTCTCCTTCAGTAATTCTTACTTAGACCGATAAAAAAATATAGCTGTTAAAATTCAGATAAATGACACTGTGGAATTGTTTTCAGGACATGAATGAAATGAACAACACAATCAGACAGTTAGTCCTTCATAAGGGTGGCCAAAAATATATATTTCGTTATGAAGCAGGCAGTGAGGACCAATTGCTTGATGCCCTGATTGAAGAAGCAAAAAATTCCAAGAGCGATTTCGACTGGTTTGATGCAGCGGTTCTCAGTTTCAAACTTACGCAGTCGCTTATTGGGCAGGCCGATATGCTTCTTTATAAAGGGCAAGATTATCAGCACCATGTTGATTAAATTGATACGGATTACAAAAATATTTTTTGAAATAGATATATCTTGAAAATTTAGACTGATAAAACAGGTGAGATTATGGAAGAAAACGCAATAGTTCAGGACTTTCTTAATTATCTGAAGTTAGAAAAACGGTTCTCAGATCATACGGCTAATTGTTATGGCGCCGACCTGACTCAGTTCGGAGACTATTTATCAGCGTCTTTGGAGGCTTCTGATGAACATTCTCATCGAGATTTGAGTGAAGACCGGGCCGTGAATCAAACTGCTGCTGTTGCTGTACAGTCGAAACCTAAGGTCGGCCAGCTGCTTCTTTCGGTTGATTCTAATGACGTAAGAGGCTATTTGGCTCACCTAACGGAAAAGGAATATTCAAAAGCAACGATTGCGCGAAAGCTTGCCACGCTGAGAAGCTTTTATAAGTTTCTCGTGAAACGTAACAGAGTCTCTTCAAATCCCGTTACCTCCATTAGAACTCCCAAGCAGGAAAAGAAACTCCCCAAATTTCTTGAATACGAAGAGATCAAAAGACTGTTGGAGACGCCGCCCATCGACAACTGGCTGGGTGCCCGGGATCGTGCTATTCTTGAGACGTTATACAGCACCGGGATGAGAGTTAGTGAAATAGTAGGCTTGAATATGGATGATGTAGATTTTCTGTCTGAAGTTGTGCATATTCGAGGCAAGGGCAAAAAGGAACGAATCGCTCCAATCAGTTCTTCTGCACTGAGGGTCATTCAGCATTATATTGAATTTCGGAACAAACGAGCCCAGGCGAATCCTAATTTCGATAACAAGGTTCTTTTTGTGAACAAGCACGGCCGACGTTTGAGTACCCGAAGCGTGCGAAGAAAGATGGATAAGTATCTAAGAATGGCGGGTCTCGACCCTTCCATTAGTCCGCATACCCTGCGTCACAGCTTTGCGACTCATATGCTGAACAACGGTGCGGACCTGAGAAGTGTCCAGGAACTGCTTGGGCATCAATCCATTTCGACTACCCAGGTTTACACACATCTAACAACAAAAAAGTTAAAGGATGTCTATGAAAATGCTCATCCCCGCGAACATACCGAGCCGGAAATAAAATCTGAAACAACATTTAAACCGGATCAGAGTTTCTAGGCAAGGGACTCAATCAAGTAGTGAAAACCCCGAGTCGGCTCGGGGTTTTTTTATAGCTGGGAACGTGACGTGATGCTTATGGAAACTCTTAGCATCTGTTTTGAAGCGCTTTTTGATAGGACCAGCATATCTAATCGAAGAAAGCGAGTATCGGGTAAAAAATGAAAGGTAAGAAAATCATTCCTATTGTAAAAAAGATCCCTTTGTCGAATTCACAGGCAACACCGAAAGAAATATCGGCCCAGAAAAAGACCCAGACATAACGTCCAACGAAAGGTATGAAACTGGCTAAAATCAATAATAAGCCATACCATATGGGCCTGTTAGCGACTTTTCCAAGAACACAGAGATTATAAACGGGTATGAAGGCAGCCCATCTTGACTCACCGGACTTATCGAAGATGAGCCACAGGGAGATTACCATGATAATATAAGCGATGGGTACCACCGGGATTAAAATACAGGCGTAATTGGTGAGAAACGTTGCCAGCGAACGCAGTTTCTGTTCCGCAGCACTGACAAATACCATAAAGAGATGTTTGTAGTTTCTTTGACCGATTGAAGCCGTATTGCCGGTTGCGGAATTGTAAAGAGCAAGATTTTCGATCCGCAAGTCGATGTTTTCTTTTGAGATGACCATGATTAAGCTCTGCCAGTCTACATCAGGCGATAACCAATTAAATCCCGAACTTAGAGAGTTAAGTTCGTTGGTCACCGGGTCTATCTCAAAATTTCTCCAGTTAATTTCAAAATCTTGCGTTTCCAACTCGGTATAAAAGAGAGTAAATTGAAAGTAGAACAATTTTTTGTTTTTATTTTTTTCGACATGGGATATTGATGGTGTGATTTGGAGTATCGGGCCTTTGGAGACTCTTGTAGCAAATCCATTCATTTTGCTGTTGGGGGTTGAATCCTGAAGTTCCGGGCTTAGCAGTTGTAGAGCCTCATCAATTCTTCTGTTTTCAAGAATTTCTATGTAATCTTCGGCTAAGGTTTGTGCCTGCAAAAGCTGGATTTGTTCAGCCTGTTTCTTTTTTTCGAATTGAGGCATAACGAAGAGGGAGATGATGCTTATGATGACGGTGACGATCAAGGTCCCAGCAATAACAAAGAAGCGGGCTTTGCTTTTCTTTGGAGGTTCGATAACCTGAGTTCCCATGAACTTGGTTTCATCAAGAGGGTAATCAGAGACAGTTTGTTCTTCAGCGGGGGCGAGTTTTAAGGGCGGTTCGGTCTCAACCGTCGGGGCACTGGCTTCCAACGCCAGCAGATCATCAAATTCAGACGATAAATCGCCTGCCTTTTCTTCCTGGAATACTTTTTCAGGACGCGCTTTTGTCATGGGAGCGGCTTCTTTGTCATCGGCCTGGATTTGAGGTTCGGCCGGCGTGGGAATTATCATCGGTTTTTTGCATTTTGCACATCGGACTTTTTTGCCGGCGTACTTGGCTTTTACACCGATTTTCTGATTGCAGCTTGGGCAGCGGAACTTGATTATATTTTTTTGTTCGGTGTGAGCTTCAGGTGCTTGTTGGGCTTCGGGGATGCGTGTTATTTGACCGCATTTTTTGCACTTTACTTTTTTACCGGCATACTTTTCAGATGCCCCCATTCTGTGGCCGCAGTTGCTGCAAGCAAATTTAATCATCCTTTCAAAGACCTCTCTTTTTAAGTAGACACTTTTTATCATATTTTAAAATAATTACAAGTTTTAATTTTGAGTTTAAGCCACATACGTGATTGAGTGAGTATTTACGAAACCCAAGGTATATATTCTTCTTGAAAATAAGGGGTTTTTTTATTATATAGGTTGGATGTGACTCGGGCTTCGGGTTACTTGTGGACAAACCAAAAGCGATAGAAATTTAGTTGGAGGTGAAAAAATGGGATCGCAAAAGAAAAATATTAACTTCGTAATAATGGTATTTGGTATGCTTTTTGTCTTTTCATCGATTGGGTTTGGTGAAGAGGTTCTGCACTGGGGTTTTGATGAAGACAGGGAGATAGACATCGAATACGGCGGGAGGATGCCGAGGATATATACAAAGGAAGCTGTCACAAAGACACAGTTTCGTATTTATGGATTGGCGAAGTATGTGCCGGGAGTGAAGGGCTCGGCAATGAAGTTTGACGGCTTCAGTTCCTATGTAGAAGGTATGCCGGAGATGCAAAGAGGCAGAAGAAGGAGGACGGAAGAAAATGAAGAAGAGGGCGGTCGCTTCAGGATACCGAGGGACATCAGTATCGAGGCGTGGATATCGATGGGCGCATATCCTTGGAACTGGGCACCGATTTTGACCATCGGCAAGTATAAGATAACCGGTTTTTATTTTGGGGTGGATTCGCGGGGGCGGCTGGGATTTTATCTTTCGGACGCGACAAGTGTATGGCATGAATGCATCAGCGATATTGATCCGAAAACCCAGTTGGGAATGGACATTCAGAAATGGTATCATGTGGTGGGGACATACAGCCCCAGGGAAGGCATGGCGATTTATATCAATGGGGAACTGGCCGGGACGTATAATGATTTTACGTTCGATTACGGGATTGCTTATAGTGAATTAGATAAGGGATTCAGGATTGGTAAAAATCGCGTTGACCTTGCGCCGTCGGAGCCTATTCGTGACTGGGCGACGTATCCGTCACGTTATACGTTCGATGGTATCATTGATGAGTTGAAGGTTCATGATAAGGCTCTCGGCGAGGAGGAAGTGATGGCGATGTATAAGGCAGTCAGGCCGGAGAATGAGCCGCAGTTTGAACCGCGAAAATTTCCAACGGTCGTGTCCTCGGGACGGTTTGGAGCGAATTATACACGGCTGAAATTTTACCCGGAGTTCGACGCCATCTGGCCGGTCGGGGAATTTATGGACGTGGTGGTGCAGTTTGATGAATATCCGACAAAGGTAATGTTCTGGAGGGGAACGCGTTATTCGCCGTGTCTGGTAACGGAAAACGGTAAATGGATGGGGGACCAGAGCCGGGAGACGGGCAACAACTGGTTCCTTGCGCAAGGGCCGCGGGAGGATATGCCGACGGGATGTATCGAGCATATGTCAGATACGCAGTGCCGCAGCTCGCGGGTGGCGATTATCGAGAATAACGATGCGCGGGTCGTGGTGAACTGGCGCTACCTTCAAATGGATGTGAAGTTTCGACAGAAGGATGTGCCGTTCGACACCGGGTTCGGTGAATGGGGCAATGAGGTGTATTATATCTATCCGGATGCGGTGGGTATCCGCAAGGTGCTGCCAGGGTATGGGGGTTGGCAGGAGACGATGTTTTTGAGTGAGCCGGGGACACGGCCGGAGGACAATGTCGAACTTGAGGCGTGTACGCTGGTGAATATGGACGGTGAGAGCAAGACGTATTCGTGGGAGTTCGGATATCCGGAGTTCGATTTGGAGGGAGCGGTGATTCAGATGACGAATTTGAAGTCGAAGTTCAGGCCGTTTTTGATATTCAGAGAAGGCGGCGGATTTGATGTTTTCAATTTAGAGGTGCGTCCCAAGTACTCGCATTTTCCGTGGTGGAACCATTATCCAGTGGCACAGACGTATTCGGACGGGCGCAGTGCGAACGCACCGGACCGGACGGCGCATTCGTCGCTGAGCTGGGGTGATCCGGGAGGGGAGGCGGCGATGTACGGGATGACGTACAAACCGGCGGAGTCGCTAGTTAATCTGGCAAGGTCGTGGAACTATCCGCCGGAGTTGAATGTTACGGGTGATGCAGAGTCGCAAGGCTATGATTATACACAGCGGGCGTATATTCTGAATGCGGAAGAAGAAGGAAGTCGCTTAGATTTAGAATTTGAGGCGAGTGACGAAGAGCCGTTATGTAATTTGGCCCTGGTGGTGAACAACTGGGGTGACAGTGATGCTGCTTTGAAACTAAACGGCAAGAATGTGCCGCGGGGCAAGGATTTCAGATACGGCATAGAATATGACATTGAAGGCAACGGGAATCTGATTGTTTTTTTAAAGGTCAAATCGAAAGGAACCACGAAAGTGACGCTTTCAGCGGAGGATTAAATGATGAATGCGAAAAGATATATAGCCTGGATAGCGGCGCTGCTTTCTGTATTTTTCAGCGGCTGTGAAACAATACAGCACGCCCTGACGCTTACGAAGCCGAGTGCACGAATGACGGGGCTGAAGTTTCAGAATGTGCAGCTTGATTCTGCGACTCTGTTGTTCGATGTCGAGGTGGATAATCCTTATTCAGTGGCTTTGCCGCTGTTGAATATGGACTATGACCTCTCCAGCGGTGCTACACCGTTTCTTACCGGCAGTGCTGATTTACAGACCACGGTGCCCGCGAAAAGCAAAAAAACCGTGTCGCTTCCGGCGACAGTCGACTACCTGGAGATGTTAAAAGCGCTAAAGGGTATAAGACCGGGCTCGACAATTCCGTATAAAGCGGATGTGGGTCTGTCGGTGGACGCACCGGCAGTCGGGCAGATACGGCTTCCCTTGAAGAAGGAAGGCGAGGTCACTCTGCCGAGTGTTTCGGGTTCTACTCTCCAGGATATTTGGGATGTTATACAAACCAAGTAGAATGTGGGAATCATGCAGCGGCGGCCTTACATTCTTTTTACAAGGCATGTATTTTTTATGAAAGAGATGCAGACACGGATTGACACAGCCAAAATCAAATGATTAAGGATAAATTGGTAATGAGTGAATAGTCGTTAGTCTTTAGGCGTGACGAGGGATGAACATGAAGAAAAAGACACGGCGGGAGTTTTTGAAAATTATCGGAGCAGGTTCTGCTGCGCTGTTAATCGAAGGGTGCGGCGGGACGCTGAGACGAGTAGCCGGCAAAAGCAGTCGGCCGAATATTATTTTTATTATGAGTGATGATCATGCTTCACATGCGATGAGTTGTTACGGCAGCAGAATTAATAAGACCCCGAATCTTGACCGGATAGCAAAGGAAGGGATGAGGTTTGAGAATTGTTTTTGCACGAACAGTATCTGTGCGCCAAGCAGAGCCGTAATACTCACCGGCACGTACAGTCATATCAACGGTAAAATTGACAATTCCGATGAACCTTTTGACGGCTCACAGCAGACCTTTCCGAAACTGCTTCAGCAGGCCGGTTACCAAACGGCAATGATCGGCAAATGGCACCTTCGCAGCGAACCGACAGGTTTTCATTACTGGAATATTCTTCCCGGACAGGGTGATTATCATAATCCGGAATTTATTGAGATGGGTCAGAAAAAAGAATATAAAGGATATGTGACCGATTTGATCACAGATTTTTGTATTGACTGGCTTAAGAACATAAACAGGAATAAACCATTCTGTCTGATGTATCATCACAAGGCACCTCATCGCAACTGGCAGCCGAATGATAAATACAAAAAGGTCTTCAAGGATAAAACGTTCCCGCTGCCGGAAACCTTTGATGATGATTATGCAACCCGTTGTGACGCCGCCCGACAGCAGGAAATGACCATTGAGGACGATTTTAAAGTGCCAGGCGATACCAAAGTCGAACCGCCTGAAGGTCTGAATGGCCGTCAGCTGAAGGAGTGGAAATACCAGCGCTATATGCAGGATTACCTGGCCTGTGTAGCATCCGTCGATGAGAATGTGGGACGCTTACTGGATTTCCTCGATGCACAAGATTTGGCGGACAATACAATCATTGTCTATACATCAGACCAGGGATTCTTTCTGGGTGACCACGGCTGGTTCGACAAGCGGTTTATGTATGAGGAGTCTCTGCGGATGCCGCTGCTCGTTCGCTGGCCCAATACCATTAAGCCCGGTGCTGTCAATAAGGACATCGTGTTGAATCTGGATTTTGCCGAAACATTCCTGGATGCAGCCGGTGTCGATGTCCCGGCGGATATGCAGGGGCAAAGCTTCAAGTCAATTCTGGAGGGAAAAACACCCAAGAATTGGCGGGATGCAATGTATTATCATTACTATGAATACCCCGCCGTCCATGCGGTGAAACGTCACTACGGCGTTCGAACGCAGCGATACAAGCTGATTCATTTCTATTATGATATTGACTGCTGGGAGCTGTTCGATCTTGAAAATGACCCTCATGAACTCAATAATGTTTATAACGAGCCGAGCTATGCGGATATCGTAAAGGAATTGACTCAAAAACTCCACCGCCTTCAAACGAAGTACAAAGATTCGGACGAACTGGCGCAGGCTATGCTGCCATCATAGAAAAGACTAAACCGATCTGCTTGACCGATATGGAGTGCCGGTAGATGTGCCGTGATGAGGGGCATATGGCAGAGGTCAGAAGACAGAGGTCAGGGTGAAAGGAAAAAGGCAAAGATAGAAGTCTATGAGGGGAGCTGAAGAGTCAGCGAGTGAAGGGAAGCAGAAAAAGATTTTTTCTAAATTTGATTTTGTTCTACAGATGTCGGCTGCGGATGATGGAAATAATCAGCCAGATTCCTATGACGGCAGCGACTATATAGCCTATAATCCCAAGCGTCTGCAGCGTCAGGAGTCCCAATACTGTTCCCTGCTGGGACACGAGCAGACTGGACCCTATCAGCAGCGCGGCGATAATCAGAGCAAAGCTGATGCGATTGGAGCTCTTGTCCATCGTTTGAATAAGACCTTCCAGGTGTTCATGGTTCACTCTGAGCAGGAATCGACCCTGCCGGAATTTACTAAGAATCACATTGACATCATCAGGCAGTCTTGATGCTAAATCACCGGCGCCCCGTATCGTTTTTCTGACATTTTGCAGCATCTTTTTCGGATCGATATCCCGCAGTCCCGACTTGCGAGCGTAGGGTTTGAGCTGGTCAATAATCTGAAAGTCCGGATCGAGGGACAGGGCGAATGATTCCACCGTCGTCAGACTCTTGAGCATCAACGTAAACTGCGCAGGCGGACTGATATGATGCTTTCGAATCAATGCAAAGGTTTGACTGATGACCTTGCCGAAAGGAATGTCCTTCAGGGGGAGGTTGTGATACGTTGAGAGCATCTGCTCCATATCCCGCGCGAGTTTGTCGATGTCCGTTTTCTCACTTATCATCTCAGCCCGCTCAAGGGCGTTAATCATTTCCGACGTTTCATTATCGACGATGGCCAGTACCATTTCATTCAAAAGCTTGCGGTCCTGCAGGGAAAGGTAAGCCACCTGACCAAAATCAAGCGGGGCCAGCACGTTGTCCGGTAATAAAAAGAAATTGCCGGGGTGCGGGTCGGTATGAAAGAATCCAAATTCGAAAATCTGCCGGAGTACAAAATTCGCTCCTCGCTCGGCGATGACTTTCGTGTCGCATCGGGCCTGCTCAATCGCTTTCGTATCGGTGGCCTTGATGCCGTGGATATATTCCATTGTAAGCACGCCCTCCGAACAGTATTGTTCGTATACGTAGGGGACATGAATCGTCGGATCGTCTGCGAAGCTTTGCAAGAAACGCAGTTGATTGCGTTTTTCGTTATCGAGATGGACTTCCTTTGAGATCGCGTCACTCAGTTCCTTCACCATCTTTCGCGGATCAATCGTATCATCCTTAAACAATATCGCTTTTAATAGTCCGGCTAAATCTTCAAGTATTTCACATTCTGTTTGGAGGGTTCGGTTAATATTCGGCCGCCGTACCTTCACGGCCAGCAACGTCCCGTCGTCGGCAGATTCTGCTTGATGCACCTGGGCAATGCTTCCCGCGGCGATAGGCGTACTTTTAAAATTGCGAAAAATATGTTCTACCTTGTCACCAAGCTGCTGCTCTAACTCGGCCCGGACCGCTTCCGGCTTGACGGGTGCGACCTGGTCCTGAAGGCGCTCCAGTTCTTTGATATATTCGGGTGACACTAAGTCGGGGCGGGTACTCAGAAGCTGTCCAAACTTGATAAACGTAGGACCGAGCTCTTCCAGAACCAAACGAAACCGCACGGCCCGGCTATGCTTTTCTTTCAGGCGCTCAATGCGGGCGTTTGTTTTTTGTCCCGCGGAGAAAGGGAAGCGGTTGCGCATTTCATTGACGGCCTCCTCGAAACCGTGCCTGGTCAGCACCGTCATGATATGTCGATAGCGTCCCAATCGTTTGAATCTGCTTTTTAGTTTTCTGAACACAAAATTACTGCCCCTTGCTGAGAAGTTGGTCGAGCTTTGACTCCAAACGCTTGATATCCTCTTTTGTTGCAAGGTCAAGCTTTTCTATCACCTGTCTAACCTGCTCGGACGTGATCTTCTCCAGCGCTTTTTTGTTTTCCTCCGCTCGATCCATCAATTCCTTAACAAACCCCGTCCGATGTTCCTTTTCTTCTTTTCCTCGACTGACATATTCATCGAATAGCTTCTCGGCACGTTCCCGTGTCATCGATACAGCTCCAAGTCCGGCCAGCATTATTTTGTCAAGTGTTTCAAACATTTTGTGCCTCCAAAAAAATCCAACGGTTTTTGTTGAATAAACACTATTTCTAAAATTATATTACCAGTTTTGGCAAATATATTCAAGGCCTATATTGAGCCAGCGAGCGTTTTCTTGGCGTGTCATGGTCAAAAAGCATTGGCGGATACCTTTTTTGTGAGTTCTTAGAGATGGGTATTTTTTTTGGTATAATCATATGTGCCATCAGCACGGTGGGGTATAAGAGGGGCGAATATTTTTTCATTTTATGTCTGACGGCAAGGGATTTTCGAATTGTGAATTTGATTTTTAGTTTGTTTGACGCAGGATTAACACGGTTTGACACGGATGAAATCAGGTGATTAATGTTTAAGAGTTATTTTAGGTTTTTTGTGAGTAAGTCGAGGCTGGGGATATAGTTTCAGCGAAAGATTGTATTGAAAACAAAAATTAACTTGCGTGTGTAAAGGGACTTGCGATTTGAGGTCTGAGATGTATAATGGAGTCAAATATTATAACTTTGGTGTCTGACGGTACAATATGAAGAAATTGCTGGATTCGAAGCGAATAGGTGAGGTTCTGGACGATATAGCCGGTAGGATAGTGTCCGATGCGGGTAAGAAAGGCGCGCTCGCTGTAATTGGGATACGCAGCAGGGGTGAGATACTCGGTCATCGGCTTGCGGAACGGCTTTCCGAGGCATTGGGCGAGGAGGTTCCGTGCGGGGTGCTGGATATTACGCTGTATCGGGACGATTTGAACTCTCGCGGGGGGCATGAGCAGCCCGAGGTGCGGACCACGGAGATAGGATTCGATATCGATGACACGTTGATAATTCTGGTGGATGATGTATTATATACGGGACGTTCGACGCGGGCGGCGCTGGATGCTTTGATCGACCTTGGCAGGCCGGAGGCGATACGGCTGGCGGTGCTAGTAGACCGAAAGGGCCGGGAGTTTCCGATACAGGCCGATTATATCGGGATAAAAAGCGATGCTAGGCCGGGCCAACGAGTACAGGTGAACCTGGTGGAATCGGATGGAGAAGATGTGGTGGTGGTAGAATAAAATGTAAAAATGCAAAAGGTGCCTGTGGGCTCATAATGCTATTCACTAAATACTTTCTACTAAATGCTAATATATGGCTTTGAGACGCAAGACTAAAGGGTTCAAGTGGGAACGAAAGCACTTGCTTGGTCTTCGTGAGTTGAGTGCGGAGGATATTGGTTTTATTCTTGATACGGCGGAGGGGTTCGAGCAAATCAGCAGGCGGTCGGTAAAGAAGGCGCCGGCACTTCGCGGTAAGGTGATTGTAAATCTTTTTTTCGAGGACAGCACGCGGACGCTGAACAGCTTTAAGCTGGCGGCCAGCAGGCTCAGCGCGGACGTGGTGGATTTTACGAAGAAGACCAGTTCGGTGAGCAAGGGTGAGACGCTTCTGGACACGGCCAAAAATATGGAGGCGATGGGGATTGATATCGTGGTGATTCGTCATTCGGCGGCAGGGGCGTCGCGGTTTTTGAGCAGGAATATTAACGCGTGTGTGGTGAATGCCGGTGACGGGTTTTGTGAGCATCCGACGCAGGGACTGCTGGATGTGTATACCATTCGCAAGCTCAAGGGATCGCTGAAGGGATTGAAGATAGCCATTGTCGGTGACATTGCTCATTCACGGGTGGCGCGGAGTGACATGTGGGCGATGACGAAACTCGGTGCGGAGGTGACGTTTGTCGGCCCGCCGACGCTGATGCCGTCGCAGGTCGAGAAGTTTCCGGTGAATGTTAGTTATTCGCTGGACGAGGTGATTGAAAAGGTTGATGTGATTAATATGCTGCGGATACAATTCGAGCGGCTGGGCGGCAATCCGTTCCCGTCGGTGCGGGAGTATTCGCATTATTTCGGACTTACGGTGGACCGGATGAAGCGGGCAAAGCCGGATATCCTGGTGATGCATCCGGGGCCGATTAATAGGGGGCTGGAGATGGAAAGCGAGGTCGCGGACGGCAGTCACAGCGTGATCTTGGAGCAGGTGACGAACGGGCTGGCGGTACGAATGGCGGTGTTGTTTTTGGTGAACCAGGCGGCGGTGCAGAAGGCTTGATATGGGTAATCTATTAATAAAAAACGGTCGGGTGATCGACCCTGCGAACGAGATTGACAGAACCGGTGATGTCTTAATCATTGATGAGAAGTTTACAGAACTCAAGACGCTAAAAAAACAGGAGAACATCGAAACGATCGATGCATCGGACAAGCTCGTTGTGCCGGGGCTGATTGATATTCACGTTCACCTTCGAGAGCCCGGTGATGAGGAGGAGGAGACGATAGCGAGCGGCTCGGCGGCGGCGGTGGCCGGCGGGTTTACCTCGGTGGTGTGCATGCCGAATACGAAGCCGCCGATAGAAAATGAGACGGACGTTGAGTATATCCACCGAAAGGGCAGGCAGGCGCGCAGGACACATGTTTATACGATGGGGTCCATCACCAAAGGCCGAGAGGGTGTTGAGCTTGCCGAGATGGGTTTTATGCTTGATGCCGGGGCGGTGGGATTTACGGATGACGGCTGCGGCGTGCAGGACCCGGCCGTGATGCTGAGGGCGCTGAAGTATGCGGCGATGTTCGATACGGTAATAGCGCAGCACTGTCAGGACAATGCATACGGCGGCAGCGGCGTGATGAATGCGGGTTATATGTCGGCGGTGCTGGGATTGCCGGGGATAGACCCTCTGGCGGAGGAGGCGATGCTGTGGCGCGATATTCAGCTTGTGCGTAAGACTAACGTGCGCTATCACGCGCAGCATGTCTCCACGGCGGGAGCGATTGACTTGATACGGGACGGCAAAAAGGAAGGGCTGCCGATATCCTGTGAGGTTACTCCTCATCATTTGCTTTTGACCGAGGATTGCTGTGCGGAGTATGATACGAATTACAAGGTGAATCCTCCGCTTCGCACCCAGCGTGACGTTGATGCGCTGAAGCAGGCTGTTGCCGATGGTGTCGTTGATGCGGTGGCAAGTGACCATGCGCCTCATTTGAGGAGTGAGAAAGAGCTGGAGTTTCTGGCGGCTCCCTTCGGCATAGCAGGTCTGGAGTGTGCATTAGGGCTTTATGTTAAGGCGCTGATTGAATCGAAAATTCTGGACTGGCCGGACTTGATAAAGCTAATGACGTGTGGTCCGGCCAAGGTAATAGGGATTGAGAAAGGGACTTTGGGTGTCGGCCGGCAGGGTGATGTGACTATTATTGACCCTGATGCGGAGTATGAGATTGACGTTAATACGTTCCGGTCCAAGAGTGTGAACTGTCCGTATCACGGCTGGAAGGTTCGTGGGAAGGTTGAGAAGACAATTGTTGGGGGCGAGGTACGGTTTTCTTTGGGTGATTAACACGATGCCGTTTCTTATTGACGGTTATAATTTGCTGCATGCTATTGATAAAACCGGTCAGGACTGGGACGCGGTGGGGGACATCCGGCTATGTCATATTTTAAGCCGTTATCTGCAGCGGATTGACGAGAAGGGGGAAGTTATATTCGACGGAAAAGGTCCGCCTGAGAAAAGCCGTTTTGAAAATATCGAGAGACTTGAAGTTGTATTCACCGGTTTGAGAACAGATGCAGATACGGTCATCGAGAACAAGATTCAATCCAACACCGCGCCGAAGGCACTGACGGTTGTCAGCAGCGACAGGCGACTTCGCAGAGCCGCAGCCGTGAGGAAAGCAACCGCCGTTAAATCGGATGAATTTTGGAAGACTGTTATCAGGGAAGTTAAAAAAAAGCGTAAAAGAAGTGTCGAACCGGCTGCGAAGCGAAAAGGGCTTAATCAAAGCGAGACAAAGCAATGGATGAAATATTTCGGTCTTGAAGAATAAAAGGAACCAGTATCCGTATCTAAGGTTTAAGAAGGCATGCACGATTCGAAAAAAAGTAGAGAGGAACTTATCAAAGAGGTAAAGCAGTTGCGCGTGCGGGTTGATGAGCTTGAAAAATCAATTGGGGAAGGCAGTTACCTGGTTGGAGTTCTCGATGACAGTCCCTATCTTCAGATGAAAGTGATTCTTGACAGTATTCCGGATATCGCATGGCTTAAAGACGGGGAGGGAAAGTTCGTCGCGGTGAATGAGGCCTTGTGTAAAGCGATTGGCATGAAGGCCGAAGATGTCATAGGTAAGACGGACTATGAAGTCTCCCCGAAGGATTTGGCAAGGCAATACGTGGCGGACGATGAAGAAGTTATGCGAACGCGCAGGACAAAACAAATTGAGGAGCAATGGGGCGGGAAGGGCAAAGAACGTATCTTGATAGAGACGACTAAAAGTCCGGTGTTTAACCGGAGTGGTCAGGTCGTCGGAACGTGCGGTGTTGCACGGAATATTACTCGAAGAAAACAAACCGAAGAAGCGTTAAGAGATTCCGAAGAACGCCATAGAATGCTTTTTGAGGGGGCCTCGGAAGGAATCGTAGCAGCCGAGATTGAGACAAAACGTTTTTTGTTTGCCAATCCGGCGATATGCAGGATGCTGGGATATACCGAGGAAGAATTAAAACAGATGAGCGTCTTTGATATTCATCCGAAAGAAGCACTGAAGCAAATCATTGATCAATTCGAATCTCAGGCTCGCACGCATCAAACTCTGGCGATTGAGATTCCCTGTCTGCGAAAAGACGGCAGTATTGTGTATGCGGATATTAGTGCGGCCCGGGTAAAGATGGATGGTAAAGTATGTTTAGTAGGTTTTTTTTCAGATGTTACGGAGCGTAAGAACATTGAACAGGCGATACAGGAGAGCGAAGAAAAATACCGCCGGCTTGTTGAAAGTTTGCGACAGGAGTACTTTTTCTATAGTCACGGGCTGGATGGTATTTTTCAATATGTTAGTCCTTCTATCAAAAATGTTCTTGGATATACCCAGGAACAATTTCTTACTCACTACACTGAGTACCTTACCGAGAATCCCATCAATGAGGAGGTCATAGAGCATACGAACCTGGGCATACAAGGCAAGCAGCAGCTTCCTTACGAAGTTGAGATTTATCACCAGGACGGGAGTGTCCACCGATTGGAGGTCAGTGAAGTACCCATCTTGGATGATGAGGGTAAGGTAACAGCCGTAGAAGGTATAGCTCACGATATAACCGATAGGTGGCAGGCAAAAATGCAGCTTCAGAAAGCCCGCGATGAGCTGGAGGAAAGGGTTGAGCAGCGAACCAAAGAACTCGAAGAAGCAAATTTAGAGTTGCGAAATGAAATTTCAGAACGTCAAAAAGCACAGGAAAGACTCTTAGGTTACCAGAAAGAGCTTCGTTCACTGGCTTCCGAGTTATCATTGGCTGAGGAACGTTTGCGGCGAAAAGTTGCCAGTGATGTACATGACCACATCGGCCAGAACCTTGCTATCTCAAAGATGAAAGTAGAGGAGCTTCGACAGTCATTGGCTGATTCGAAAGCGGTCGAATCTCTGGATGAAGTACGAGAACTTCTTGGTGAAGCGATCGAGAGAACGCGTTCTTTAACCACAGAATTGAGTCCGCCGGTGTTGTATGAGCTTGGTTTTGAACGCGCTCTCGAGTGGCTGGTCAATAAGGCCCGAGAGCAATACGGCCTTTCGGTTCAGTTCATTGATGACGGACAGAACAAAAAAATCAGCGAAGATGTTCGTGTGATGCTGTTTCAGGCCGTTCGAGAGCTTTTGATTAATGTTGCAAAGCATGCCAAAGCGACTGAGGTTATCGTGAGTGTTCGAAAATCAACCGATATGATATGGGTTAAAGTGGAAGACAACGGCAAAGGATTTGATTTTCTGAAAGAAAGGCCTCGTGGGGTAAGCAGCGGAGGATTTGGTTTATTTAGTATACGAGAAAGGTTAGGTCACCTTGGTGGGCGTTTCGACATAGAATCCACACCTGACAAAGGGACTTTGATAAGCCTGGCTGCTCCGTTAAACGATACAAACGTTCGGGAAGGGTAATTATGGGTATAAGAATTTTGATTGCAGATGACCATAAAATTACACGTGAAGGCCTGTGCTCATTGCTTGAGAACGAAAAGGATATGGAAGTGATTGCCGAGGCTGAGGACGGACGCAGTGCCGTAAGGTTAGTGCGCGAGGTCAGTCCCGATGTTGTTATTATGGATGTAAGCATGCCGGATCTTAACGGTATCGTTGCATGTCGGCGGGTTCTTAGTGAATCCAAGAATGTCAAGGTGATTGGTTTGTCGATGCATTCGGATACGCTTTTTATAGCCGAGATGCTCAAAAGCGGTGCTTCGGGATATTTGCTAAAAGATTGTGCGTTTGAGGAACTGGCTCGTGCTATACGTGCGGTGTATAACGGTAAAAGTTACTTAAGCCCCAGAATATCTGGCATCGTGATAGAAGATTATCTTCATAAGCTTTCAAAAGGAAAAGTTAAAGACAAGAGTGATGTTTTAACAGAGCGTGAGTCGGAAATTTTGCAGCTCCTGGCGGAGGGTAAAAGTACAAAACAAATCGCGCTAAAATTACATATTAGCGTCAAAACGGTTGAAACACATCGACGTCAGATTATGAATAAGCTGGATATCCACACGGTTGCAGAGTTGACAAAATATGCGATTCGAAAGGGGCTTACGACGCTTGAGAGTTAAAAAAGCGTGTTTTTTGCTATCTAAGAGGATGTTTTTGCATAAAGAAAACTAAGGTTTTTCTACTAATAAAATCAGGGAAATCCTGATATCATTTCGTTTTTACATTTTTTATAATACATTCAACAAAAGTGCTTATACTTTCTCCTTAGGGAAAGGAGTATCAGCAAGTCGTTGATTATAAGCATTTGGGTGTGGTGCTTATGATTGCGATGGCTTGATACTCCTTTTTTATTTTTTACATTCCATTTCAAGTTCATTTGCGTCTATTTTCGACGAGTTAACGTGTTAAAAGGGGATTTTACACGTCAAAGAAATTTCATTGCATCATTAGTGAAAAAAGGGTATAAACTTAGATTCGGGATGCTGAGAACATTGAAGCGCATCACTAACTTGATGAAATCAAGTGGAATGTGCCATTTTAGTGGTTACAAGTATTTTTGCCCTAAAATTTTATTATCTTTTTAAAAAGGAAGGTAAAAACAATTATGACTCGAAGAATGATAACGATTGACGGTAATACAGCGGCGGCTTATGTTGCTCACGCGACCAATGAAGTAATAGCGATATATCCGATCACGCCCAGCTCGCCTATGGGTGAAATTTCTGACGCCAGGACGGCCAAGGGTGAAGTCAATATTTGGGGAACGGTTCCTTCGGTAACGGAGATGCAGTCGGAAGGTGGAGCCGCCGGCGCTGTTCATGGTGCTTTGGCGGCTGGCGCGTTAACCACAACCTTTACTGCGTCACAGGGTTTGTTATTGATGATCCCCAATATGTACAAGATAGCCGGGGAGTTGCTTCCCACGGTGTTTCATATTTCGGCACGGTCCCTGGCATGCCAGGCGCTTTCCATTTTCGGAGACCATTCGGACGTGATGGCCTGCCGCCAGACGGGTTTTGCGATGATTGCTTCGTGCAATATCCAGGAGATTATGGATTTTGCCCTGATAGCCCAGCAGTCTACGCTTGCGTCAAGAGTGCCGTTTTTGCACTTCTTTGACGGTTTTAGGAACAGTCATGAGGTTCAGAAGGTGGAGGAATTGACTTTTGAAGATATGCGTGCTGTCATTGATGATGAACTTATCAGCGAAGCGAAGGCAAGGGCTTTAACACCTGACAGGCCGATGATCAGCGGTACAGCACAAAATCCCGATGTCTATTTTCAGGGAAGAGAGACCGTCAATAAGTTTTATCAGGCGTGCCCGGGCATTGTGCAGGAAACGATGGACAAGTTTGCCAGGGTGGTCGGCCGTCAGTATCATCTTTTTGATTATGTTGGTGCGGAGGATGCAGAAAAGGTTATTGTGATGATGGGCTCCGGCGCAGACACAGCCCATGAGACGGCTGAATATCTGGCTTCGAAGGGTGAAAAAGTCGGCTTGATTAAAGTTCGTCTTTATCGGCCGTTTGACTGCCGGGCGTTTGTGAAGGCGCTGCCTGCGACGGTTACAAAGATTGCCGTTCTGGACAGAACCAAAGAGCCGGGCTCGATTGGTGAGCCGTTATATCTGGATGTAAGGACCGCGATAGGAGAGGCGATGTCCGAAGGTTACGCAGATTTTGATAAATACCCGGTCACGGTAGGCGGCCGCTATGGATTGGGCTCCAAGGATTTCACGCCTGCTATGGTGAAAGCCGTATATGATAATCTGGACGCTAAAGAGCCGAAGAATGGTTTCACCGTTGGGATTATTGATGACGTAACGGGAACAAGTCTCGATGTCGATGAATCCTTTGAGATTGAAGGCAAAGGTGTGTATACAGCTTTGTTCTACGGATTAGGTTCGGATGGGACGGTTGGCGCTAATAAAAACTCAATAAAAATTATCGGTGAGCAGACTGATAATTACGCCCAGGGTTATTTTGTCTATGATTCGAAAAAGGCCGGTGCGGTTACCATCTCTCATCTTCGTTTTGGCGACCGGATTTTGCGAAAACCGTATCTGGTTAGCAAGGCAGACTTTGTTGCGTGCCATAATCCGAGCTTTCTTGAAAAATTTGATATGCTCTCACCCGCTAAAGAAGGAGCTTTTTTCCTGTTGACAAGTATGCATGGACCGGAAGACGTATGGGACACCTTACCTGCTTTTGTGCAGAAGCAGATTATCGACAAGAAGCTTAAGTTTTATGTGATTGATGCGATTTCTCTGGCTCAGGCGTTAGGGCTCGGGGCACGTATTAATATGATTATGCAGACGGCGTTTTTTAAAATCGCCGAAATATTACCGACCGATGAGGCGGTCTCCGCCATTAAGGATGCGATTAAGAAAACATACGGTAAAAAGGGCGATAAGGTGGTAGAGATGAATTATTCAGCGGTTGACGGTGCCCTAAAGAACATACACGAGGTTAAGGTTCCTGACAAAGTGACCAGCAGGATACAGATGCGCGAAATGGTGCCGCCTGATGCACCCAAATTTGTTAAAGAGGTAACCGCCGAACTCATGGCTTTTCATGGAGACAAGCTTCCGGTCAGTAAAATGCCGGTTGACGGGAAATTCCCAACGGGTACGACAAAATATGAGAAACGTAATATTGCCGTTAAGATACCGGTGTGGGATCCGGATGTGTGTATTCAGTGCGGGCGGTGCTCACTCGTTTGTCCCCATGCAACCATAAGGATAAAAGCGTATGATCCAAAGTATGCGGAAAATGCTCCGAAGAGCTTCAAGAGTATAGATGCCAAGGGCAAGGATTTAGCGGGTATGAAGTTCACGGTGCAGGTTGCCCCCGAGGACTGTACAGGATGCGGAGCGTGTGTGAATATCTGTCCGGGTGTTGAAAAGGACGAGAATAAGCAGCCAACAGGCCGAAAAGCCATTAATATGGAGCTTCAGGAACCGTTAAGAGAAAGCGAGCGTGAAAATTATGAGTATTTCCTGTCTATCCCGGATACCAATCCTGAACTGTTCAAGCGTGATACGGTTAAGGGAAGCCAGCTCATTGCTCCATTATTCGAGTATTCCGGGGCATGTGCCGGATGTGGTGAGACGGCGTATGTTAAATTGCTGAGTCAGCTTTTCGGTGACAGGGCAATGATAGGTAATGCGACAGGCTGCTCTTCGATATACGGCGGTAATTTGCCGACGACGCCCTATACCAAGCGATTTGACGGCAGGGGACCGACCTGGAGCAATAGTTTGTTCGAGGATAACTCGGAGTTCGCCATGGGTATGCGGCTGACTGTGGATAAATTTAAAGAACGTGCTCTGCATCTTCTTGCACAGGCTGAAGAAAAGGGTTACGTTGGTAAATCTCTGGCGGAAGACATTAAAACGGCTGTCATCGCCAACGACCCTTCTCAGGAAGCAATCGAGGCGCAGAGAGCTCGTGTTGAACAGCTTAAGGAACAGTGCGAGAAAACTAAATGTGCGGAATGTGATTACCTACTGGATGTGGCGGATTATCTTGTCCGCAAATCGGTCTGGGCACTGGGCGGCGACGGCTGGGCCTATGATATCGGTTACGGCGGTCTGGACCACGTGTTGGCCAGCGACAGAGATGTGAATGTCCTTGTACTGGATACGGAGGTGTATTCGAATACAGGCGGCCAGATGTCAAAATCCACGCCTCGGGGCGCTGTAGCGAAATTTGCTGCAGCGGGCAAACCCGCCTCCAAGAAGGACCTTGGTTTACTGGCAATGACTTATGGTGATATCTATGTGGCGAAGGTGGCCATGGGGGCCAATCCCAATCAGACGGTAAAGGCCTTTAAAGAGGCCGAGTCTTATCCGGGCCCCTCGCTTATTATTGCCTATTCGCACTGTATTGCCCATGGGATTAATATGACATTAGGCTATGAAGAGCAGAAGAAAGCGGTGGACAGCGGTTATTGGATTCTTTATCGTTTTGACCCGCGTTTACGAGAACAGGGTAAGAATCCATTGCAGATAGATTCAAAAGCACCAACCCTTGAGTTGCAGGAATATATCTACGGTGAAAATCGCTACAGGATTCTTCAGAAGACGCAGCCGCAGGTAGCGGCCAGACTCCTGGAGCTTGCCAAGCAGGACGCTGAACAAAAGTATTATCTGATGGACAAGCTTGCCGCTCTTGAACCCTTCGGTAATGGAGAAGGTAATTAAACAGTCATAGCACGTTTGTGCTTTACTATTTAAAACAGAATAAACGGCATGAAGGTTTCTTGAACCTTGGAGGGGACTATGTGTAAATACATATTGACATATTGGATGTTGTTATCCGTTGTGTGTGTAGCGTTCTTCAGCGGCTGTGAACAACTATTTGAGCAAAAAGTATCTCCACAGCAGCAGGTTGAAAAACCGTCCATAACCGCCCGAAGGTCAGTGCCGGATTATATCGCCGGAGCACTGGCGGCAACCGGTGGACGGGATTTGTGGCTGGATACGAAAGAAATAGAGTATGATTGTGTAGTGACTTTTTATGAACCCGACGGCAGCTCGTACCTGACAAGTCAACATCATCTTATCAAGCCGTGGTCAAGGAGTATACGTATAACAGCCACAGAACCTGACGGAAAGCTTGTGTGTGAGTTTACCCCCGGCAAATTTAAGGTCTTGGAAGGCAAGGTCAGCAGCAAAGGTCTGGCTCACGGCTTATGCGAGAGAGAACTCTCGGAGATAATGCTCGAAGCGGTCAGTGGTTCCGCCAGTCTTCAGGATGTCGGGACGATGTTTACCCGAATGGATGAGGCGGTTCGAAGAGAAGGTTTATGGTATTATCCAATCGAGCGTGTACAACCAACCAGACTTCCAGTGACTGGTGAGGACGAAGACGACAAAGGTCAGCTTCATGGGCATTATTGGTCAGAGGTCTTTTATTATCAGCGTGCGGACAGCTCGTTGGTGGATATGTTCTGGTTTGCACATTTTCAGAAGCAGAAATACATCGGTGTACGCTGTTATGACTATAAGGGAATTGTTAAACGTGCTGCGGATTTAATGGAGCGAACCGGTGTTTTTATACCGAGGAAAGTTGAGTTTTTTCGAACGGACAGCAAAGGGATTTTCCACGAGAAAATCGTCGAAATAGATATCAAAAACTGTATGTATATGGCTTTTTGAATACATCGAATTTTGTCTAACGCTAATTAACCTATTGCTAAATAGTAACTTATAGAGAAATTCATCTTTTATTTTATCTTATAGAGGGAGAATGCGGAAAAAATCTAAAAAAATTATTTTTCTTGTTGACTTTGCCCCTTAATAGGACTATATTAGTCCTATATAAATGATATAAATAAGGATTTCAATGGACATTATAAGAAGAAACGCGGATTATGCATTATGCCTGATGATTCATTTAGCGGAGCATTTTGGCAAGGAGGCGGTTTCTACAAAGCAAATGTCGAAGCAGGAAAAAATCTCCTATCCGCTTGCCTGTAAGCTTATGCAAAAGCTTCAGCAACGTAAGCTCGTTACAAGCGTGATGGGCCCGAAAGGGGGATTCAGGTTAAATAAAAATCCCAGGGACATAAACCTGTGTGAGATTATAGAAGCTATCCAGGGGCCCATGTGTGTGAATCGATGTTTGATAGAAACCTTTGATTGTCCCAGAGAATCAAAGTGTCCGATTAAAAGCAGACTGCACGAATTGCAGGATTATCTGAAAATGTATCTTGAGAATATAAACCTTGCAGAGTTGGTAAATGCCAGAAATGGTCAATAACAGGGAGGTTATATGAAGAGCAGAAACAATAAGGTTAACGTTTTAGAAGCTTGTGTTGGAAAGGGACAGTCATTAAAAAATCTTGTTGAATATGCATCAGATTCGATTGTCAGCAAGACCATCGTGGACAGCTCAGTGGGTACGATAACACTGTTTGCTTTTGATGCGGGCCAGAAGTTGAGTGAGCATATATCACCCTATAATGCCGTGGTCCAGGTCATTGACGGCACGGGGTGGTTTATCATTGACGGCGATGCAGTAGATGTTTCAGCCGGAGAGCTTTTAATTATGCCGGCGGATATTCCGCATTCGGTCCAGGCAAAGGAGAAGTTTAAAATGTTGTTAACAATGATTCGAGCATAGGAATAAATTTAATCATGACTATTTCGAAAGGAGTGACGTTATGAATATGTTTTGTTATCAGTGTGAACAGACGGTAGAGGGAAAAGGCTGCACGAAAGTCGGTGTGTGCGGCAAAGATGCTCAGACAGCAGACCTTCAGGATTTGCTTATTTATGCTGCTAAGGGAATTTCTCAGTATGCCCATCGCGCTCGTCAACTGGATGCGGTTGATAAGGACATTGATAAATTTCTTATTGAGGCTCTTTTCAGTACCGTGACAAACGTGAATTTTGATGCCGAGCGTTTCGAGGTGCTTTTGGCACAAGCCGGTCGGGTTTTGAAGCGGTCTAAAGCGCTTTATGAAGAGGCATGTGCAAAGGCGGGTCAGGAACCTGACATACTCGATGGACCGGCTCGATGGGACCCTGCGACAGACAAAGAAGGGCTTTTAGCACAGGCGGTGGAAATCGGCATAACAAAGAGGATGGAACGATTAGGGGATGATGTGACAGGACTGCAGGAACTGATAACATATGGGCTTAAAGGGACAGCTGCTTATGCCGACCATGCGTTCATATTAGGTCAAGAGGATGACAACGTATATGCGTTCTTTCATGAGGCACTTGATTTTTTGACCACTGAGGAGGCGAAAAATGTCGATAAGCTGCTTGCCATGGTGCTGCGGTGCGGGGAGGTGAATCTGCGAGTGATGGAACTTCTGGATGCGGCCAATACGGGAACGTATGGACATCCGGAGCCTACCGAAGTAAGAGTCACACCCATCAAAGGCAAGGCGATTGTCGTATCCGGTCATGACCTGAGGGACCTTGATAAACTGCTGAAGCAGACGGAAGGCAAAGGGATTAATGTATATACGCACGGTGAAATGCTGCCGTGTCTGGCGTATCCCGGCTTAAAAAAGTACAGACATTTAGTTGGTAATTACGGCGGTGCCTGGCAGGACCAGCGCAAGGAGTTCGATGAGTTTCCGGGTGCTATTTTGATGACCACCAACTGCATACAAAAGCCAAAAGAATCGTATAAGGAGCGCATCTTTACCTCCGGCCTGGTCGGCTGGCCCGGCGTCCGACATATATCGGACGGGGACTTTACGTCGGTGATAGAAGCGGCGCTGGCGGCGGACGGTTTTGCCGAGGATGCCCCTGAGAAGAAGATAATCGTCGGCTTTGGTCACAACGCCGTGATGGGTGTTGCGGATAAAGTTATTGAAGCGGTCAAGGGTGGTAAAATCAAACACTTCTTTTTAATCGGCGGTTGTGACGGTGCCAAGCCGGGAAGGAACTATTATACCGATTTTGCCCAGGCGGTTCCTGATGACTGTGTGATTTTGACCCTGGCGTGCGGCAAATACAGGTTGAACAAGCTTGATTACGGAACGATTGACGGCATACCGAGATTGCTGGATGTCGGGCAGTGTAACGATGCATATTCAGCGATTCAAATCGCTCTGGCGCTGGCAGATGCCTTTGACTGCGATGTTAATTCGCTGCCGTTGTCTATGATATTGAGCTGGTATGAGCAAAAAGCGGTTTGCATTTTACTGACACTGCTTTACCTGGGTATCAAGGATATCAAGCTCGGTCCGTCACTGCCGGCATTTGTCAGTCCGAATGTGTTAAATGTGTTGGTGGAAAAGTTTAACATCGGACCGATTAGCAGCGTTGAAGAAGATCTGGCTGATGCGCTTAGCGCATAAATTTGAAGGTGTTTAAAAATGGCGATGCGAAATATTGTTAAAATTGATGAAGAAAAATGTAACGGCTGCGGTCACTGTGTCAATGCTTGCGCAGAAGGTGCCATCAAGCTCATTAATGGAAAGGCGCGGCTGATTAGTGACATCTATTGTGACGGGCTTGGAGCGTGTATCGGGCATTGTCCGCAGGATGCGATAACCATAGAAAAAAGAGAAGCCAAAGAGTTTGACGAAAAGGCAACTCAGGAACATTTGAGCCGGGAGCAAAAAACAAAGAAAGAGGCGGATTTTGTTTGTCCGGGAATGATGATGCGGGAATTCAGCACAAAAGAAAAGAAAGCTGTCACGACTGAACCACAAGTACCGGGTCAGCTTCGACAATGGCCGGTCCAGCTTGTGCTGGTCTCGCCACATGCTCCTTATTTTGAGGATGCGGATTTGCTGTTTGTGGCGGACTGTGTTCCTTTTACGATGGTTGATTTTCATAATAAATTCCTAAAGGACAGCCGTATTGTAATCGGCTGTCCGAAGCTGGATGACACCCGTTTTTACATTGAAAAATTTGCTGATATATTGAAAATTCATAAGTTGAATTCCCTGACTGTGGTTCATATGATGGTGCCGTGCTGTTCGGGCTTAACCTATATCACTTGTGAAGCTATAAAACTAAGCGGTTTGCCTCTGGAGTTCAAAGATGTTACTATTGATTTGCATGGTGAGGTTATCAAAACCGAGACAGTAAACGTTTAATACCTTAGTTATAAATCGCTTACCACTAAACCGGTCTTCGAAAAAGATGCAATATAAAAGACGAAAAGTTGTTGTTATTGGTGCAGGTTCTGTTGGAACCACCTATATCTATGCCATGCTCCATACAGGATTGGCGGGTGAGATTGTCTTAATTGATATTGACACCAAGCGGGTCGAGGGAGAGGTGATGGACCTCGAACATGGTCTGTCTTTTGTGCAGCCTGTGACGATACGAGGCGGAGACTATTCGGATTGCAGCGATGCGCATCTGATTGTAGTGACTGCCGGTGCCAAACAAAAAGCCGGTGAGTCCCGTCTTGACCTTATACAGAGGAATGCAGAGATTATCAAAGCTATTTGTGAACAGATAAAAAAGAGCGGTGACTCTTCAGCAGTTATGATAATGGTGGCCAATCCGGTGGATACGTTGACACAAATTGCTCAAAAGGCTCTCGGCTGGCCCCGGCAGCGCGTCATCGGGTCGGGAACCGTTCTTGACAGCGCGCGTTTCCGCTTTATGCTGAGCCGGCATTGTGGTATCGACCCGCGAAATATTCACGCCTATATTCTCGGTGAGCATGGTGACAGTGAAGTTCCTGCCTGGAGTTTGACCCATGTAGCAGGGACACCGATTCGGGAATATTGTTTAATATGCAGAAAATGCGATGCTTCAATCGAGCATGATAAAATTGCCCGCAGAGTTCGCGATTCCGCTTATCATATCATTGATTACAAAGGTTCCACCTTCTATGCCATCGGACTGGCTTTGACCCGTATCTCCGGTGCGGTATTACGTAATGAACACAGCATCTTGACGGTTTCTTTGTTGCTTGAAGGGGAATATGATATTGATAATGTCAGTCTTAGTGTACCGTGTATCGTCGGTGAATCCGGGATTGAACGAATAATTACCGCTCCTTTGTCTAACCAGGAACAGAAGGCGCTGAAAGCTTCAGGTCAAGAGTTGAAAAAGGTGTTCGATAAAATAAAGATTTAGTTTACAGCCTCCGGAAATTTTCTCATAATAGGCAGCTAATTTGATTATTGACGGATGATTCTTTCAAAACGGAGATTAGAATGCCTAAACCTCCTTCAAAAAACAAAAAGAAACGAAAAGGACATAATTTGTCCACCCGGGCTATTCATGCGGGTGAGGCGAGACGACGATACGCTGATTCGATAACAACACCGATTATTCAGACTTCCACCTTTACCTTTCGGGACAGTAAGCACATCGAAGCCTTTACCAAACGGGGCAAGGAGCATTTCGAGTACGGCCGTTATGGTAATCCAACCGCCAAGATAGCGGAAGGGCGTTTGGCGGACCTGGAAGGAGCAGAAGACTGTGTGGTTTTTTCATCGGGCATGAGTGCTATAACGACGACTATTTTGACTCTGGTTCAGACTGGTGATCATATCGTGATTACCGATGACAGTTATAAAAAGACCCTCGAATTTTGCAGGTCTTATCTCAAGCAGTTTGGTATTGGATGCACCATCGTTCCTTTTGGAGATTACAAAGCGCTCGATAAAGCAGTGCAAAAAAACACTCGTTTTATCTTTTCGGAGTCACCGACCAATCCTTACTTGAATATTTTTGACCTTGTCAAATTAAAGGAAATAGCCCATAAGCATAATGTGACAACCCTGATAGACAGCACGTTTGCGACTCCGTTTAATCAAAAACCTCTCGAGTTTGGTATTGATATCGTATTACAGAGTGCGACGAAATATCTTGCCGGACATAATGATATCTTAGCCGGTGCGGTTCTGGGCAGCAAAGACCTCGTGGATAAAATACGAAATTTGCATAAATCAATGGGGGGCCTAATTGACCCACATTGCTGCTATCTGCTTCTTCGGGGTTTAAAGACATTCCCCTTGAGGGTGAAAAAGCAGAATGAAACAGCGCTTGAAATTGCGCGATATCTCGAAGGTCATCCGCGTGTCAAGCGTGTTTATTATCCATTTCTTGAAAGTCACCCGCATTATGAAATCGCGAAAAAGCAGATGAAAGGCGGCGGAGGGGTTGTTACCTTCGATATCAAGGGCAACTTAAATACTGCCAAGAGATTTCTGGACGGGCTGAAACTCTGTTACATTGGTCCGAGTCTTGGGGGTGTCGAGACCTTAATTACGCATCCTGCTTTGGTTAGTTATTATGGCTATTCCCGAAGGGAGCGCTATGAATTGGGAATCACGGATACGCTTTTCAGGCTAGCGGTCGGAGTTGAGGACGTAGAGGATTTAACAGCTGATTTGGAGCGGGGCTTGAACAATTCCAAGTAAGGTCTGTAGAACAATTAAAAGAGTCGTTTTTAATGATATTGGTTTTCAATTGTTTAATTGTGTTTTATGACAGAATTTTTAACATCATTAGTAAAAGATTTCTGGTTTACCGTGGCTGATATGTCACCGTTTTTATTGTTCGGTTTTTTTGTGGCCGGGTTGCTTTCAGTGCTGGTGACACGTACATTTGTAGAAACTCATCTTGGTGGTTCAGGTTTATGGCCATTGATAAAAGCGTCTTTGTTCGGCATCCCGCTGCCACTGTGTTCCTGTGGGGTTATCCCGGTTGCCATGTCGCTTCATAATCATGGTGCGAGCAAGGGCTCGGCTATATCATTTTTGATTTCCACGCCACAAACGGGGGTGGATAGTCTATTTGTAACCTTCAGTCTTCTTGGTCCGGTATTTGCGATTTTTCGACCTATCGCCGCCTTCTTCAACGGTATTTTAGGGGGCGGTTTTACGAATATCCTAAGCCGTTTGTCCGGCGTAGGTACTGTAATACAGAATAAATGTCAGGAAGAGTGCTGTATCGGAGAACCTAAGCGTAATAGAATAAAACGGGGATTTAAATATGGTTTTTATACCCTTCCTCGTGATATCGGGAAATCCATGTTGCTTGGACTGGTTATTGCCGCGCTGATTTCAGTGGTGGTCCCTGATGATTACTTTGCAGGCAAGCTTGGTCATTCCCTCGTGTCTATGCTGGTCATGGTTCTTGTGGGAGTTCCTGTCTACGTATGCGCTACGGCGTCTGTTCCGATTGCTGCGGCTTTGATTATCAAGGGAATCAGTCCCGGAGCGGCGTTAGTTTTCCTTATGACAGGTCCGGCAACGAACGCAGCCTCATTTATAACAATTTGGAAGGGATTGGGTAAAATCACAGCCTTTACGTATTTAACCTCAGTGATAGGATGTGCATTAGCAAGCGGTCTTTTTCTTGATTATATTATATCCGGTGCCGAGCTTGAAGTTATCGCCAAACCCGGCATGATGCTGCCCGGATATATCAAGAATATTTCTGCTGTTGTACTATTAGGGATTTTATCGTTTGCTGTCATAAGAAAAAAGCCGACGCACGATGAGTCCATTACAAGGAATACTCTTAACGATGGACAGACCAGGGGTCCAAAGCAATAAGGTGTGTCTTTTCATATCTAAACTCATTTAAATTCGATACTATAATGCATTTTTTTCTACGGTATCCTGTATTTTTCTGAGAGGACTTGTAGTTTTCAATAAGTTGTAAGATTGTGGTTTTTATCGGTCTTGGGCGAGCATTTTTAAGATATTTTTGTATTATTTCTTTGTGTTGGAATAAAGGCTATTATCGGGCAAAAAAAAGGCCCTAAAAATGAACAAAGCAGACGTCTGAATAGTAATAAAAGCGAATTATGATTATAAAAGCGATTTTAACAAAAAAAATTGATTTTGAAGTTCTTTAAGTATTTATAAAACCGAAACTTATGTATAAGTTTGAATTCGTGCAAGCATGTGGGGATTTATTGGTTTTTTGTTGTTGTAATCGTTTATAAGTATTTCGTTAAACAGGAGTGGTGATGTGTAATTGCTTATTGGTAGAAAATTTACATCATTTTAAAAATATTAAGCCAGTCAGGTATTCATCCGATATTTTCATACAGTTAGGAGGAAAAGAAGGCTTTTCTTCTGTGAAACATTCTTCATAGACGGGATTTAAGGATGATTAAAAAGCAATGTTTTTTAGTGATATTTTCGGGTCTTCTTTTTGTTGCTTTATGCGGCTGTAATGTTCAAAGTCTGGATCCGGCACAAATAGGCAGGTTTAGACCTGTTCCCAAGGTTAATGTGATTCTTGATTCCCTGGGAGTGGCTGAAGAAACACCGAAAGCATGGGAAAACGCTGAAGAGCCGAGGCCGTCTGATGTCATTTCATATGAGACCGATTATATTTTTGGTACAGGTGATGTTGTCAGGGTATCCATTTTTGAATTACTCCAGGAGGGAGCATCGTTTACAAGGGATTTTGTCATTACTGAAACGGGTAAAATATCGATACCTGAAGTCGGTACTGTCCACGCCTCCGGATTAACAGAATCACAGTTGGAAGAGGAGATTCGTCGTATTCTTGTGCCCACCATATTGAAGGAACCCTCTGTAACCGTGACATTAATAAATTCACAGCGTCGAACTTTCTCCATACTCGGTGACGGTGTCCCTTTCCCGAGCCGGTATGTCATACCTCGGTATGATTTTCGCTTAGCCGATGCTTTGGCTACAGCGGGCGGTATCAGTCAGTTCAATATCAGTTACGTGTATGTTTCTCGCAGGATTACGGGTGAAGAACCAGTTACTGAAGGTGTGGGAACGCAGGAGCCGGAATCTGTTACGCCGCAAGAGCTTGTGTTACCCAAAGATGAACTGATGGAAGTTATATCACCTCTTGCTCAGTATAAACCGGAAAACGAACTCGTCATTACAGGCGCAGAGATGGTCACCAATGAAAGGCTTGATAGTCAAACTCAATCAACAGGAACTGAAAGAAATGGAGTTGAAAAACAGGATGGAATGATTGAATGGATTTTCGAGGACGGCCGATGGATTCCGGTTCAGGTTGGAGCCAGGCCATTGACGGAGGAGCCTAAAAGAGAAGAACCGGTAAAAACGGAACCCTTAAAAGAGCAGTTTCCGGAAGATTATGAATGGGACGAGATTTCAGATGTTCGAGAACAGGTCCGTGTGATTGAAATTCCCGCACATAAACTCCTTGCAGGTGATCCGCGTTATAATATTGTAATAAAACCCGGTGACACCATTCATGTTCCGGTTGATATGATCGGTGAGTTTTATGTGATGGGCAACACAAATTTTCAGGGGGCGATTCGTTTAACCGGTCGACCGATGACGTTAAAGATGGCGATTGCGGCAGCGGGCGGATTAGGTCCCCTGGCGTGGCCCAAAAAATGTGAGGTTACCCGACGGATAAGCCGCAACCGGGAAGAAATTGTCATGGTTGATTTGGATAAAATAGCCAAGGGCCAACAACCGGACTTTTTTATAAAGCAAAACGATTTGATTAATGTCGGTACGCATCCGACGTCCCGCTGGCGGGCGGTTCTGCGAAACGCCTTTAGAGCAACGTATGGTTTTGGATTCATTTATGATCGTAATTTTGCAAATCGCTCATGGGGATTGCATACGCCCCTTGGTCCGTTTGGTAATGATGAATTTACTCCTTTTGATTAAGATGTAGTTTGTTCGCTATGGCTGAGAACAGAACGATCAGTAATGTGGCAGGAATTGATTCTGCGGAATTAATTCAAACGTGGCGTGAGCTTGGTATTCATGCGTACATCAAGATTGGTATCATCGCTATTTTATTATCTTTTCTTTTTCATAAGGAACTATCTTTGATAATTCACCAATGGCAGACCGATCCAAGTTGGTCCCATGGATTTTTAATACCCGTCTTTAGTCTTTATTTTCTGAATCAACGGAAGAAAGAGATTCTTAATCTGGACATAAAACCAAACTATATGGGTTTATTTTTTTTAATAGGCGTTCTTGTTTTTTATATATTGAATGCAGTTCAATTCCAACGAGGATATCTTCAAAAGGTTTCTTTGATAGCCAGTCTTGGCGCAATAGTCTTGTTTTTGGGGGGGTGGAAACTAATTCGTTATACGTGGCTGCCTATAAGTTATTTGTTATTTGCAGTGCCTTTGCCTGACCGTATTTATCGTTCTTTGACTATACCCATGCGTCAGTGGGCAGCCTCAGTGGCTTCGATTCTGCTTAATCTGGTTAGAGACTTAGAAGCAACTGCCCAGGGAGTGGTTATTGATGTGGTCTACAAAGGACAGCAACTTAAGCCGTCGCTGGATGTGGCCGAAGCCTGCAGCGGCATGCGTTTGCTGATGGCCTTTTTGGCGTTAGGCGTAGCTATGGCTTATTTACATTATAGACCTTTATGGCAGCGTATTGTCTTATTAATGATGACAGTACCCATAGCTATATTATGTAACATCATTCGTGTAACGTTGACCGGCTTCATTTATGTTTTATGGGATCCCAAGTATGCTCAAGGTATATATCACGACCTTTTAGGCTTTGGAATGTTGCCTTTGGCATTTGTTCTATATAGTGGCCTAGGCTGGTTTTTGTCCAGTCTGTTTATTGAAGACGAAGAGATTGTTGAAGATGTTGTAGTTCGTAGCAAATAACGCATATTTACACTTTATAAAGGCTAAAACACTGTCTGTGAAAAGAAATAAAATGAAACATAAGTGGTTAAAAACATTTGTTGTTTATACGGAACCTTCTTTTTTAACGTGTGTAATGGTTCTTGTATTGGCATGTAGTTTTATGTCATTTGCCATAGAGGGTTTCGCTGATTTCGTAAAGAAAACACCCTGGCCATTAAAAGAATCATTGGATCTTTTAGATGAAAGCGCTATCAGGCCTTACAAAGTAGTGGCACAAAATAAAATTGAAAACGAGAGAATCGTTCAAGAACTTGGAACGAATGATTATATTGAGTGGACGCTGGAAGATACCGAATCCAAGCCTGAAAGTCCGGTTCGTTATTGTTCGTTATTTATTACCTATTATCCAATGCCCGACAGAGTCCCTCATGTACCGGACGAGTGTTATGTCGGTGTTGGTTATCAGAGGAGGGAGGGTCAGAATATAAATTATACCGTTAATCTGGAGGGTGTTGAAAAAGAGTTGCCGGCAAGGTATGTTGTATTTTCAGGTTCGAATGACAACCAGTGGGGCAATAGCAAGTTTCAAGTATTTTATTTATTCAGAGTGAATGATCAATATTGTGGCAACAGAGAATCCGCAAGGGTTGCATTAGATAAAAACATTTTCGGCGACCATTCTTATTTCTCGAAGGTGGAGTGGAAGTTTTTTAATAACAACTTTGGTATTCAGAATTACCCAGAACTTGATGAAGCTATGGAGGCAAGCCAGAAGCTTTTAAGCGTTATTTTACCGGTATTGGAAAGAGATCATTGGCGTGAGCTTGGTGAAGAAAAAGATGAATAAACCCGTTGTTTATAAGATAAGTTGGGAGTTGTTATGGCAAGAAAAAGATTAAATAAAAAAGTCGCAATCATAGGTTCTGTTGTTTTTGCATTACTGATTATAACAAGCATTGCTGTCGTGCTTTACCTGGGTCGGAATCCCGAAGATTTTATTAAAGATGGTGATGCTGCCTGGAAAAGAGCTCGTGAGGCGACGGACGAACAGATAAAAAACGAAGAGTATGAGCGGGCACTGCTGAGCTATGCCAGAGCTCGAGGTTTGGCCAAGAGTGACGATTTGAAATTAAATATATTATTCAAGCTTGCAGATATTAATATAGAAATGGAACAGTGGAGAAGTATGCTCGGCTGTATGAATGGCATCATAAACCTTGACCCGGACAATATACAAGCCAGGCACGCGCGGCTTGAGTATGTATATACAGTTGCTGACAGCGGTGGAGGGGCTTCTGTATGGCAGGAAGTTAATTCACAGGCATCAGACTTCATTGAGCGTATTGAAGATTCTGATGAACTTCAATCCGCTCAGTTTCAATGGGATTCATTAGAAGTGGACAGTTCGCTACCAACAGCCGAAATTCTGGGTTCTTATTTATATGTGGTCAGGGGAAGAGCACGGCTTACTTTAGCTTCCATGGGGGCAACGACCGAACCTGATGTTTTGCTTGATCAAGCAAAAGAGGACTTAAACAAGGCTCTTGATTTTGAACCGGATAATGTACATCTTTATTGGTATTTAGCACAAGCGGCCGTAACCGAAGGCGAAATACTTGCTTCAAGGGGAAATGTGGATGCACGGAACGAGGCTTATCAGGAAGCCGAGAAATACTTACAACAGGCTATTGATAAATCACCCGGAGATATTCAGGCGCATGTTAATCTATTGAGGTTTAAGCATAACATGTTCTTAGCTGCGTATGTGCCCTTGAGACGTAATCTTGAGCAAGCTTATTCAATGGCGGAGAATACTGAAAAACAGCAAATAATTCAGCAGCTCCAAGAACAGATTGAAAGCGAATTAAAGCCTTTTCGTTCAGAACTTTTCACTGCTGTAGAAAGATTCACAGATAATCCTAAGCTTCAATATGAACTTTTCCGCTTTCATCAGATTTTTCCGAGAGAATTAGATAAGGCGCTGGAGGCGGTCGATAAAGCGTTGTCCGCTGATCCGGAGAATGTTTCTTACGCAATACAATCCAGTAATCTTCATTATAGAAAATTCTCTCGAGATAATGACAGAACAGAACTTAATAAGGCCTTGGAAATTGCGGAGAAAGCGCTGGAGCTGCCCGGAGCAGAAGAAACAACGGGCCCCAGGAGTTTTGTAAAACGCAACAATCGGCTAGCTTTATATTTCTTTCTTGCGGGTTGTTACATCGAACAAATACTCGACCCTGTAGAAGAGCAGATTAATGAATCCGAAAAACAGGCATGGCTTCAAAGCGCCGAAGATGCGGTTCATCAGATTGAACAAATCTTTGGTAGCGGTGAAGACCCATATGTTGTTCTCTGGCAGGGAATGTTAGAGCTCGCAAAAGGCCAAAACAATTCAGCCGTTCGAAAGCTCTATGGGGCTTACAACCAGTTGAAAACCTCCGGTATAGAAGGTGAAAGTGTGCCGAGGACCTATTTCAGAAGAGCTTATTCTCTAATGTCTTACACACTCGCAAATCATTACAGCAACTCCTCCGAGACAGGTGCCGTTCTAAGATTTTTGGTAAGCGCATTTGAAACAGGTATCTCGGTAGACAGACCGAAGGCTATTTTGGATTTAGTTGATCATTATATTCAGTTTCGTAATTTTGGGGGAGCGATTATAGGTGTAGGAATTTATGAATCACTTTATGGAGTAACCTCAAGAAGTGAACAACTGCGAATCAGGGCTTATATAGAGGCCAATCAATTCGAGGACGCTGAAAAGAACCTGATTGCTGCTAATGCACTGAGTGAAGTTGAGAAGAATGAGCTTCGTCTTTCGTTGCTGCAGGCAAGAATACACCATCTTCAAAATATACTGGATCGTAGGAAAGTTCAGGAACAAATACGCGCTTCTGGCTTTATCCAGGAAGAAACAGTTGAAGAAGCTAGCTCCTTATTGGCCTCGGACTCAGAAACTGAACCATCATTGATCGACGAGGACGCCAACGATTTAATGGTTGCGGAGATGGGAGCATACCGTCAGGAGTATTCTCAAATATTAAAACAATATATGCCCTCATTAGCTGAATCTTTTGATGAATCAACGCTTAGATTTGCCTGTAGAAATTATATTTTATTGAATGATATTGAAGCTGCGCAAAATTTAATTAAATTATTTCTTAAAGATAAGCCAGATAACTTCTTTGCTTTATTCTATCGACAATATCTCGCGGAACCTGAGCCGACAAACATAGAACTGCAGCGACGTTATGAAATACAGGAAAAAGTCGTATCAAACCTCTCTGACCCAGGCGAGCGATGGATTAATCTTGCCGGATTGTATATGAGACAGGGAAACTATGACAAAGCGAGACAAATTTTTAACAAGGTTGTACAGGTAGAAGCGTGGCTGAATGAACAAGGTCTCTTTGAACGGCCGGTTTTTAATGATTTTGAACCGACCTTTTCTCAGCTCCGAATAGCTGCAGGTCAACTTTTCGGCTTGGCGATTGAACGTCAAGATTGGGAATTGGCTCGGAAGGCCGCAAATATTGCACGGGTAGAGAATTTGGATGATTGTGAAGGCCAGTATTTTTATGCCCGCCTGGCGTTTGCTCAAAATGATTACGAACAGGCTTTGAATTATATTGAAAGCGCCTTAAATCTTCGCCCCATTTTCTCGCACGGTTATATGTTAAGAAGCATGATTCATGGAGATCTCGGAAACAATGTCGCTTCAATTGAGGATGCGCGTGAAGCGGTCGATTTAAGCCCTACAAATCCGGACCATGTCAGAAGACTCGCATTAGTGCTATATCAAAGAAATCAAAGACTCGGCGATAATAATGTTACAAGCGAACAGGACGCAGAGACAAGGTCGGCGTTTGAGCAGGCATTAGCTTTAAATCCTTCAGATCGTCAATTGCTCAGTCTTTATGCTGAATACATCAGTGACACCGAGCCATCGCGTGCTCTGGCCATTCGACAATATTTATATAGGAGTAATTCTAATATAGAAAATGCATTGCTTTTAGGCGTAATGGCCATGAAGATTGCTAATTCAGAGATGGATGAATCACGAAAGAATGTATTGAGTGACATCGCCGGACAAGCATTTGCGGATGCGTATAAAATGAATCCTTCCAACACTAGGGTCCTCGATACATATGCCAGCTATTATCGTGAAATAGGTCAAGAGGACAAGGCATGGGACATACTTGAAGCATCAAAGGACCAAAAGCTGCTATGGCGAAATTATTATCGACAAGGTCGTTATCAGGAAGCGAAAGCTCTTTTGGAAGACATTTATAAAGACGATCCAACCGACACAAATTCTGTCATGGGTCTTATATTGGTTTCCAGGGAAATAGGTGACACCGCAAGTGTGAAAGAGAACTGCGAGAGACTTATATCGCTACAAGATAATGTAGAGAATTATCTTATGCAGATCCAGACTTATTTAGGTGTGGGACTTGTCAAAGAAGCCGAACTTAAATTGCAAAGCTTTATGGAACGGTTTCCTGAAGAGACACGAGCTCTGCTGCTTCAGGCGTGGTTAATGATGAGGCAGGGACGGTTGAGAGACGCCCTGGAAGTGGCGAATCGTTATCTGGAAACAAACGAGCAGAGTCCTATCGCTTGGGAAATACGGGGCAGGATAAATTATCTATTAACAAATTATAACGACGCCATTAATGATTTTAACCGAAGCCGAAGACTGCTTAATTCACCTGAATTGAGCATATACTTATCGAAAGCTTGTATCGGAGCAGAAAGGAATCAAGAGGCCATTATCGAACTGCAAAACGCGATTGAAAACAACCCTCAAGTATCAAACGATGCGAGGTTGTTACTGGCGGAATTGTATAAAAAGTTAAATAGAAAAGATGCATTGAATCGATTTTTCAATGAGACTATCAGGGAATTACCTGATAGTTCTTTTTGGCTTCTTAATGCTGCTTCTTATGCCCAACAGGAGGGAGAATTTGAGCGGGCTTCCATACTCTATGAGCGGGCTTTGAGGTTGAGTGAGGGAAATGAGCAAGCTATTGCTTTTGCTTTAGACGGTTATTTAGAAGCACTAATATCCAGCGGTAACTACGCAGCAGTATTTGAGGTAATTCCCCAGTATACGAATACCGAGTATGCTCCCATAGCATTTTATAGAATGGCAGAGGCAAAACTTGAACGCGGCGACCGCATGGCGGCTGATGATTATTGCAAGAAGGCGTTAGATGGATCGAGTCCGAGCGATTTAAGTGCTTCCGGGATTGTAGATAAGATATATGCACTTCTGGGCAAAGAGGTCCTTTATAACTATTGTCAAGAGGGATTCTCGCTCCGTCGCGACTCGGAACGTTTGAATTTTATCATGTTTCAGTTGATGTTGAAAGATAACGAACAACTTAACAAGGCGATTGAATATATTGATAAGTGTATCAGTATGTCAGAACCCGATGATCCCGAGCGCCTTATGTATATTCTCAAAAAAGCACAAGTATTAACATTAGCGTTCCATAAAACTTCCGATAAAATCTATCTTGACAAGGCTGTTGAAGAACACAAAAGTTTGTTGACGAAAATGCCGAATAATACGGGCGTGTTGAATAATTTGGCCTATTTATTGGCTGAATCGGATGAGTCGCTTAGTGAGGCATTGGAATATGCCAGGAGAGCCTATGAAGTTCAACCCAACAATCCGAGTATTTTGGACACCTATGCTTTTGTCTTATATAAAAATGATGAATATGAACAAGCTGCAGAGCTGGCCCAGGCCGCGATTCAGCATTTTGAGGACAGACAAATGACTATCCCGGCGGCAGTGTATGAGCATCTGGGTATGATCAGGGAAAAACTTGGTTTAATGAAAGAGGCCAAGGATGCTTATAATCGGGCTTTATCAATTGGAGGCTTATCAGGAAAGTCAGTTGATAGAATACAATCTGCGGTGAATAAGATTTCTCAAAGTAATCTCTAATAATGCTAATCATTTTTTAAAGTGTTTTTAAATCGAATACATATTGAAGTGATTTAAATCGCCATAAAGATATGGGGGATAGTCATGATTCAAGATAAACAGGTAAATCCGAATATGATGCAGAGGCCCATTCAAAGGCGGGCTCAAGAAACGTCTTATGGTTTAACGCCCAAAGAAGTTCTTGCTATCGTCAGAAGACATATCTTTTTGATTATTTGTTTTACCGTATTTGGTCTCATTGCCGGCGGAGCAAGCTGGGCATTACTAAGAAAGTTTGCACCCAAATATACTGCCCGTACCCTGGTCGAGGTGCTTCCGCCGATAGACAAAGATCCCATGGATGTGAGGGGGATACTCGTCAATCAGGAACTCCAATACGGTTATCGGGTGTCCATAGCGGACCTGATGAGACAACAAAGCACGCTGATGGATTTGCTACAAAGCGATAAGGTGAAAGAAACAAACTGGTATAACAGCTTCGGACAAAACACCAGTGAAAAGCTTCAGGGCGCTTACGAAGATTTAGAAGACCATCTAAGGGTAAGCCCTTCAAGGGAATCGAACTTTGTTGTGGTCTCTATGACATGCGGCAGCTCGAAGGAAGCGGCCCTGATTGTTAATGAAATGGTTGATTTGTTTGTGAACGAACATGGTGATATTAAGAAAAAAGAGGCCTTGGGAAAACTAGCTGTCTATAACGCTCGGCTGGAAGGAGTTCAGCGAGAATTGGATAATACGGAGCGTTTGCTGGCTAGCACTCGTGAAAGTATACCTAGCGGATATCTTGATTTAGAACAGCGCGGTAATATCCGTGATACCTCTACGCTTCGTTTAGATAATTTGCAGATACAACAAGACCAGTTGGCACTTGAAATAAGTCAATTAAGAGGCATCATATTATCTTTGCAAAGGCAGGCGAAGGGCCCTATCACTGAACAGGTCGAAAATTTGATTGAAACAGATCCTATCATGGTGACTCTAGCTCAGCAGAAGGCTCTTCAGGAATCCCAATTGGCTGGACAATTGGCTAAATTCGGTGAAAACCACAGAGAAGTGCAGCGAATCCAGGACCAAATCAATGAAATCGAGGCGAGAAGGGAGATGAGAAGAAGAGAAATTGCCGAACAGGTGCGCCGATCAAATCTGGCTAACGCTCAAGACCGGTTGGCAGCATTATTACAACAATTTGATGAATTGAACAAGCGTAAAGATGAAGCTATAAAACAAAAACAAGATGTGGATCGTGCTCGTGTTTTATATGAGCAGCAAAAAAAGACTCTTAACGAAAGACAGGCTTTGCTTGATTCCATAAAGCAGCAGATTGAAAAGCAGAGAATGATTGCAGATGATCCCGAGACGGCTAAAGTAAGAAAGGTCGGCCCTGCGCTGGAACCACGGGAAATAAGCTCGCCGCGATGGGAATTTTATTTTCCCGGGGGCATTTTTTTGGGATTTTTATGTGGTTTAGGCCTTGCATTTGCTATTGAGTTATTGAATGACCGTGTAAGAACACCTATTGATGTAAGTCGATATTTGAATATCCCGCTGCTCGGTGTTATCCCTGATGCGGATGAAGACGGCCAGGTTCGTGACATTGGTCTTTGTCACGTTGTCAGGCAAGCGCCTTATTCGATTATGAGCGAGTCCTACCGAAGACTAAGAACAAACTTCGAATTATCTCATCAACAAAATCCCTCGAAGGTGATACTGCTCGGAAGCGGTATGCCCGGTGAGGGAAATACAACCGTAGCGGTCAATTTCGCTTCCGTTCTGGCTTTTGGAGGCAAGAAACTTTTACTTGTGGACGGAAATTTTCGGCGGCCGGGCATTGAAGATGTATTTATCGACCAAGATAACAAAGAAAACACACAGCAAGCCCATAAGGGACTGGGAGATTTTTTAACAGGCGAGAGCACCTCCCAAGAGGTTATTCTGAGCAGTCCGGTACAGAACATTGATATTATTTGTGCAGGGACAATTCCTTCACGCCCTTCGGAACTTCTAGGTGCAAACCGCATGAAAGAACTTATTGATGAGCAGCGAGATAATTATGATTATATTCTTATTGACGGTCCCCCTGTCTTACTGGTGAGCGATACGAAGATACTTGCCAGTCTGGTCGATGGTGTGTTGCTAATATTTAATGCCGGCTCAACCCATCGTGGAGCTGCACAAAGGACTATCAGGGAATTACGGACAGTAAATGCGAGTGTCATAGGCTGTGTTTTGTGTTCTGTCAAATCTCTGAAGGGCGGTTACTTCAGAGAGCAATTTAAAATCTATAGAAGATATCAACCGATCCAGTTTACCAGTACTGCTTAGATTTTTTAGCATATTTATACTCTTGGTTTCTCTTTTGTCATAAGATATAATCCCGGCACGCAATCGGTATGCATGTTGATCCGACTGAATATTATTCAGATTTTAAAGAATTCTTGAAAGGGTTGTTATGAATAACTTTTTAGTTACCGGCGGGGCAGGTTTCATTGGTTCCAACATATGCAGAAGGCTTGTTTCTGAAGGTTATTTCGTGAGGGCAATCGATAATTTTATTACCGGCAAAAGGGAAAATATTTCGGATATCATCGGTAATATTGACTTTATTGAAGCTGACATGGGTGATGAATCTATCGCCCGGAAAGCAGTCAAAGACATAGACGTCGTTCTTCATCAGGGAGCGCTGCCGTCGGTTCCTCGAAGTGTGGACGACCCGGCTGCGACCCATCAGCATTGTGTTAATGCAACGTTTACCCTTCTTTTAGCGTCTCGTGATGCGCAGGTAAAACGTTTTGTATATGCAGCCAGCTCGTCTGCATATGGCGACACTCCTACCTTGCCGAAGGTCGAAACCATGCCGGCACAGCCTTTATCACCTTATGCTGCTGCTAAGTTGATGGGGGAGTATTATGCCAAGGTATTCTACAATGTGTTTGGATTAGAAACTATATCCCTGCGTTATTTTAATGTTTTTGGTCCTTACCAGGATCCTGCGAGCCAGTACGCCGCTGCGATACCGGCGTTTGTGACTGCTATATTAAAAGACGAATCACCTACTGTTTATGGCGACGGCGAACAGAGCCGAGATTTTACATATGTTGATAATGTTATAGAAGCCAACCTCCTTGCTGCCCGGGTAAATCAGACCAAAGGCGAAGTTATTAATATTGCTTGTGGTCAGAGAATTACCATTAACGAAATCATTACAATGATTAATAAATTGGTTGGCAAAGATATTCAGCCTGTTTATACTGACCCGCGGCCGGGAGATGTGAAACATTCTTTAGCGGACATAACCTTGGCTAGTAAGACCATCGGTTATGAGCCCCTTATTTCATTTCATGAAGGTCTTGAACAAGCAATTGACTGGTATCGAGAGAATCTGATGTAAAATAATTGCGGTCTTCCATATCCGTAAAATTTTGTTCGCACTTACTGATATTTATTGTACCGAGAGTTGACTTTTAAATTGTTCGGCGGCTTGTATTAAATCTTCCCTAGCCGTGTGTTGAACGGGCTTTAGTTCGAATGACCATTCATATTCATCAACAATTCTTTTAGGATTGAGAATCTGTGCGAAGAAATCAAAGGGAACCTTATCATGCAGAGGGGCTTTTAGCTCTCGATGTGTTATGAGAGTTTCATGTCCGGCCTTGCTGATTTCGACTTGATAATCACCATACCAGTTGAATGAAACAGTAACAGGTGAAATACCGATTTCCTCGTCGTTTAGAACTACAAGAGCTTGTGAAGGTTCTGTTTTAATCGTTAGTTTTCGTTCAACACATCCTAAGGGCGTTATTAGATATATCAAAAATAATGAAATTAAAATGACCGTTTTTAGTTGTTTCATAAAAAGCACCTTTATCTGTGATTTAGGGTAATTATAGGATAACCCCAAAAAATGTATAGCTTAAAATGTTATTTTAAATTCTGTATATTGAGAATTAAACGTTATCTCTTTGATTTTCGTGTCTTTGATATAATTTCCAAAATATTCTCTGATGTCTCTGATACACGCCGAGACATTATCGTCAGGTCCATGGACTACCATTTCGACCGTTCCATCAGGGAGATTTTTTACATACCCTGTCAGTTGGTAGCGTCTGGCGATATTATAGCTTGTATACCGAAAGCCGACTCCCTGGACCCGTCCTGAAAAAATTACTTGTTTGGCAGTTTGATTCATTTTTATCGTAAAAGTAATAGATTCTTAATAATAATATATTAAATGATAAAAATAACTTGTGCAAGTGAACAATTTTGATATTGTTCAGTAAAGAATTCATTATACTTCCTCAAAAATAAAAATTCCTGTATAATTTAAGCGCTTAGTTTTTAATTATGTCAAAGAAAATAAAAAAATTACTTGAGCACGAAGAGCAGCTTTACCAGCTTACAACCCTGGTAGCTGGTCGGATATCCCTACAGGAGGTGCTGGACAGACTGTCTGAGGCGGCTGTAAAAATTACAAACGTCAAGGCATGTTCCATTCGGCTTCTCGATGAAGATGCCGGTGAATTGAAAATGCGCAGCACTTATGGTTTAAGCGAGGAATACCGCAACAAGGGAGTGGTTTCCAAGAATGACCCGGTTATTAAAGCTGCCTTTGCCGGCGAAGCAGTTGTTTTAGATGACATGCGTGTTGATGACCGTGTCAAGTATAAAGACGCGACGATAAAAGAAGGTTTAGTCAGCCAGCTTACGGTTGCCATGGAGTTTCGGGAGAAAGCTATCGGCGTTTTACGGTTGTACAGTCCCGAATCCAAGCGTTTTGTTGATAAAGATATTGCTTTAGCACGCGCGGTTGCTTCTCAATGTGCCGTCGCAATTACGAATGCGCGTTTTTATTCCGAAGCTATCGAAGGCCATCGTATCGCTGAGCAGATACGTCTCGGCGGTATCATTCAGCGGCGCATGATTCCCGAAAAAGCCCCAAACATTAAAGGGCTGGATATTTCATCAGCTTATATACCCTGTTTTGATGTTGGGGGTGACTTTTATGATTTTTATAAGATTGATGACCATTCGATTGCTATTGCGATTTGCGATGTGATGGGCAAAGGCGTTCCCGCTGCGATTTTAATGAGTATGTTTCGGGGTGCGGCTAGGGCCTATGCGGAATGCGAATGCGGTTACAGAGGGGTGTCTAAGATTGTAAACAAACTTAATCAGATGGCGTGCAGGGAATGCAGAGACGGAGAATTTATAACGTTGTTTTATGCGATTATTGATGTTGACCAAAAAAGAATAACCTATTGCAACTGCGGTCATGAACCCACAATGCTTATTCGGGATGGCACGATAACCGACTTAAACCAGGGAGGCCTTGTACTTGGAGTCAGTTGTGATACGGAGTATTCCGTTGATACCTTGAACCTTGAACAAGGTGACTGTCTGCTGTTTTATACCGACGGGTTAATTGATGCCGCTAATTTTAACGGTGAATTCTGGGGACGGGAACTGCTTGTGAGCATTCTCGATGATTTCGAGTCTTCTTCAGCCGCTGATATTATTAATCATATTCTTGGGCATAGAAGGCGGTTTGTCGGTCTTTCAAAACAGATTGACGATACAAGTATTATTGCCGTCAAGTTAAAGGATTGATTATGATAATAAGATTGTCGATAGGTTTTCCTTATGGCTAATTTAATTATCACTATCGACGGGCCGGCTGCCAGCGGCAAAAGTACGGCAGCACGCCTTTTGGCGCAGCGTATCGGCGCCAGTTTTCTTGATACCGGTGCAATGTACCGCGCAGTAACATTCGCTGCGATGCAGGCAGGTGTAAATCTGAATGAAGAAAGGCAGTTATTGAGGATTTTGGAAGAAACACCTTTTCATTTTGGGGATGAAGATGGTGTTATGAAAGTTCAGATTAACGGGTTTGATGTATCAGATCAGATTCGTGACCCGAAAGTCACTAAAAACGCGCATTATGCGGCCTCCGCTCCAGCAGTTCGTCTGAAACTTGTGGAGATACAGCAGGAATATGCACGACATTATCATAAAATAGTTACCGAAGGCAGAGACCAGGGCACGGTTGCCTTTCCGAAGGCGGATGTGAAATTTTTTTTAACGGCGGACATTGGTGTAAGATCGCAACGAAGACACTCAGAACTGCTCAGGAAGAGGACAAACAGTTCACTTGAAGCGGTTCAAAAAGCTGTTGAGCACAGAGATGCAAGTGACGAAAATCGTAAGATTGGTCCTTTAAGACCAGCTACGGATGCAATTGTTGTAGATACTTCGAATCTTGATATTCGGCAGGTTGTTGATACGCTTTTATATTACGTAAAACAAAAATGTTCAAAGAAAGATTGAAATCGATTTGGTATTGGCTTTGCCGGAATGTATGCAGACTGTTCTGTATACTCTTTTTTTCTTTTCGTGTTTATGGATTAGAAAATGTTCCTGAAAACGGACCCTTCATACTGGCAAGCAATCATCAAAGCTATCTCGACCCGGTTCTGTGCGGTGTGTCAATAAAGCGGCAGTTAATTTTTCTTGCACGTAATACACTTTTTAGGAATCGTTTTTTCAAATGGTTGATTCTTTCCTTGAATGCTGTTCCGTTGCGGAGAGGCGAGGCAGATGTAGCCGCTATAAAAGATGTCATTCAAAAATTAAGACATGGTTACGGGGTGTGTTTATTTCCTGAGGCAACAAGAACAAATGACGGACGAATTGCATCCTTGAAGCCCGGATTCGGACTCTTATGCCGCCGCGGCAATGCCAGGCTGGTGCCTGTAGTTATCGATGGAGCATTTGAGTGCTGGCCGAGAGATAAAAAGTTTTTTTCTTGGGGTACTATAGCGGTTTGTTATGGTAAAGTCATACCAACTGAAGAATTGCAGCAAAAAGATAACAAGCAGATTGCTGATGAAGTCACGAATATGTTGCGTCAAATGCAGTCAGACATTCGGAAAAAACGGGGGAAAAAGCCGTTTGTGTATTAAGCAGAAATATTGAATTGGAGTGAACGTATAATTGTTTAAGTGAAGATTTAAGCCATTATTACTGGAAACAGCGGTTTTTATCATGATGTCAGAAACGCAATTGATGTGGCGGTAAAAAGCCTGGCTAATGATGAGGATATATACAATCTTGAACCACTCATATATAACAAAGATGAAGACGAACGATTAGCGAAAGCCGGCCTGTTAAGCGTTCAGGAAATCGACTAAATTCATTCTTGTATTGTTATTATCGGGTCGCAATGGTGCGAAAGATATCGATTTTATTTATAATCATAGCCTTTATAGCTCATAAAGCTGAAGCGAGTCTCGAGTTGGTCCGTGTTAGTAAGGATGGCAAGAACTTTGTAGGTGAAGAATCAGGTAAGAGGTTCTTTGCATGGGGCTTCAACTATGATCACGACGATTCCGGCAGACTTCCGGAAGATTATTGGTATCAGGAGTGGTTGACTGTCAAGGAAGATTTCAGAGAGATGAAAGCGCTGGGAGCAATTGTTGTAAGAATTCACCTTCAAATTACGAAATTCATGAAAACGGCAAAAGAACCTGATGAAGCTGCTTTGAAGCAGCTTGTTCGTTTGGTGAAACTGGCGGAGCAGACGGGGCTTTACTTTGATATTACAGGATTGGGTTGCTATCATAATAAGGACGTACCGAAATGGTACGATTCAATGGATGAAGCGGGACGATGGAAGGTTCAAGCTTTGTTCTGGGAAGCGATAGCGAAGAATTGTAAAGCGAGTCCAGCCGTTTTTTGTTACGACCTTATGAACGAACCTATCCTGCCAGGCGATAAAAAAGAGACCGAATGGTTGGCGGGTGATTTCGCAGGAAAGTATTTTGTTCAGCGGATTAGCCTTGACCTTGCAGGTCGCACGAGAAAGCAGGTTGCAAGGATGTGGGTTGATAAGCTTGTTGGGGCTGTTCGAAAGCATGACAAGCGTCATATGATAACGGTCGGTGTAATACTCTGGGCCCATACTTTTCCAGAGGCCAAACCGCTTTTCTATTCGAGGGGAGTTGGAGAAAATCTTGACTTTGTAAGTGTTCATTTCTATCCTAAAAAAGGCGAAATCAATGAGGCACTGACAGCACTTGCGATTTACGATGTTGGTAAACCGCTGATGATAGAGGAGATATCTCCATTGTACTGTGGTCAGGAGGAGTTTGATGTTTTCATCGATAAATCGCGTGATATTGTCGATGGTTATATCGGATTCTATTGGAGTAAAACAATACCCGAGTACCGCCAGAGAAAAGATGATATAGCAGCAGGGATTATGGCTGAATGGCTGGAATATTTCTGCTTGAAACGGGCGGAGATTTTAGAGTATCATCATGCAGGTGACGAACCTTTTGCTCCGAAGGATGCTAATAAACCGCATCGCTAAGTTCAAAGAACCCGTGAAAGGCAAATAGTAAGTCGTTTATTTCTTATTGAAATTGGAATGAGAAGCTTGGATTGAAGATATGATTGTATGGTTAATAAATTTAGCAAATGTTTGTTGAGATGAGAATGGAAGTTATAGTTGCAGAAAACAGCGGTTTTTGTCATGGCGTTAGAAACGCAATCGATGTGGCGGAAAAAACCCTGACTTCTGAGAAGAATGTCTACAGCCTGGGTCCAATCATACATAATAATGATGAAGTGGACCGATTAACCAAAGCAGGCCTGAAGAATGTTCAAACCATCGACCAGATACCCTCAGGCACGGTTATTATTCGTTCTCACGGGGCGGCACCAAAACAGATTGAAGCGTTACGAACGAAAGGACTGAAAATTGTTGATGCTACATGTGTTTTGGTTAAACGGGTTCAGCAACTTGCACAGCAGCTTGCCGAAGATGGATATTTAATCGTTATTATTGGCGATGAAAACCATCCGGAAGTCCAGGCTGTTATGGGCTCAGCAGAAAATGTTGTGGTTGTCTCGGACGAATCGGATATGCGTAAGCTTAGCTATAACAATAAGTTGGGTATTGTATGTCAAACGACCCAGAGCCCGGAATATTTTCGTCAAATAGTCTGTGCCATCATTGGACAGGATTTTCATGAGCTAAGGATATTAAATACTTTATGCAAAGAAGCCATTAAAAGGCAAAAATCGGCGGTTGAATTATGCAAAAAGGTGGATATAATGTTTGTTCTTGGCGGTTTGCATAGTGCAAACACGCACAGATTGGCAGAACTTTGTAAAAAATATAATAATCAGACGTTTCATTTGCAAAATTGGAGCGAATTTGATAAAAGTATCCTTTTTGGTAAAAGAAGTGCTGGTGTAACAGCAGGGGCATCAACTCCTGACTGGGTCATTTCTGAGTTTGTTGAAAATTTAAGAGCTTTTAATAGCAAAGCTTCAGATGAAAGTTAAAGCGTAACCGACGGATTTAAAGTTGCATTGGCTGCGTGGGTCGATGTGTTTTTTTAATAATTTGAAAATGAAACTCGTGCTGTGTCGCACGGTGATGTGTTGGCGTACATGTGAGCGTCAGCAGGTCAGGAACTAGACCACATAGGAAAGTTAGGTTTATGGTAGACAGAAACATTATTGATAAGTTAGGCTTAACCGAACAGGAGCTGGATGAGCAGGTAAACAAGATGTTCGGTGACCAGGAAAATGAGCTTTTGGAAGAGGTTATGCAAGAGAAAGTTGACTCCGCGTTACCCGGAAGCATCTTAAAAGGCAGAATTGTGACGCAGTTGGGAAACGATGTCATTGTGGAGGTTGGTCTTAAAAGCGAGGGAATTGTGGATGTCAGTGAATTTGACGACCCGGAGGAAATTGAGCCCGGCAAGACCATTGAAGTTCTCCTGGAAGATATTGATTCAAGCGGCGGGTTGATTCTTCTGAGTAAGCGAAAGGCCGACCGTATCAGAGGCTGGGAAACAATCATTAACACCAAGAAAGAGGGAGATGTAGTTACCGGGAAAGTGATACGGCGAATCAAAGGGGGTCTTTTGGTTGACATTGGCGTGCCGGTCTTTTTACCGGCTTCACAGGTAGATATACGTAAGCCCGGTGATATCAGCAGATTTATTGGAAAAGAAGTCGATTGCAAAATTTTGAAGATAGATGTCGAGGGACATAATATTGTCGTCTCAAGGCGTAAACTCATCGAGGAGGAACGCCGTGAGAGCAAGGAGAAAATACTTTCCGAGATTGAAGTCGGCCAGTTAAGAAAGGGCGTGGTGAAGAATATTGCCGATTTCGGTGTCTTTGTTGACCTCGGCGGCGTTGACGGCCTTCTTCATATTTCCGATTTAAGCTGGGGAAGAATATCGCATCCATCGGAGGTAGTCAAACTGGACCAGGAAATAGAATGTGTCGTCATTGGTTTTGATAAGGAAAGCGAGAAAATATCGCTTGGATTGAAGCAAAAGACTGAAAGCCCGTGGGAAAATGTTGAAGAGCGTTATCCCATTGGTGAAAAGGTAAAGGGAAAAGTCGTAAATATTATGAACTATGGTGTATTTATTCGACTGGAAGACGGGATTGAGGGATTGGTTCATATTAGTGAAATGAGCTGGACGAAACGGCTTAACCATCCAAGTGAATTGCTGAGTCTTGGTGAGGAAATCGAAGTCGTGGTATTAAACATCAATAAGGATAAGCAGGAAATATCACTAGGCCTGAAACAGACGGAGACCAATCCTTGGGCAGTAGCGTCACAGAAATATCCGTCCGGTACGATTGTTGAAGCTACTGTTCGAAGTACTACGAATTACGGCGCTTTTATAGAAATCGAACCGGGTGTTGACGGGATGATCCACATTTCTGATCTTAGTTGGACTAAGAAATACAGCCACCCGAGCGAAGCACTTCAGCGAGGCGACAAAGTAAAATGCGTGGTTTTGGATATCGATGTTGAAAAGCAGCATATTTCGCTGGGTATAAAACAGATGACTGAAGATCCCTGGAAGCAGGCAATTCCCCAGAAGTATATTCCGGGACACATTATCAAAGGAAAAGTAACGAAGATTACAAATTTCGGAGCATTTGTTGAGCTCGAGCCAGATTTAGAAGGATTGTTGCACATCTCCGAATTGGCGGACCATAAAATAGACAAACCGCAGGATGTTGTAAAGGAGGGCGAAGAAGTTGAAGTAAAAATTTTGAAGGTTGACGTCGAAGCTCGCAAGATAGGTTTGAGCCTCAGAAGGGCGCAATGGGCAGCCGAAGAGGAGGCTGCTGAAGCTGAGAAGCAATCTCAGCCCCAGGTTTCGGTGGGTGTGCAGACGGTTCTTTCCGATGCAGATACCGATAAGCTGACTCAAGCTCCACAGGAACAGGAGCAGCAAGTGGCAATAAAGGATAATGTATCAGAAGAACCTGAGAAGAAAGTAAATACTCAGACGAAAGAGCCGTCTGAGGCAATACCTGAAAAGGAATCCAGCTCCGAGCAGCAAGCGAAAGAACAGGCGCAAGAACCGAAGGTTGAAGAATCTAAGACAGAAGAACAAGAACCGACTGGCAGTGAGAAGATGCAGCAGGAAGATACTTCAGAAAATGATAAACAAGAAAAGTCTCAAGAAGTTGCCCAAGAAGGTACTGCAGATGCGGAAAAAGATGTAGATCAAGATATCGAGAATAAAAAACCCATATAAGGATGTCGAAATCACCGTAAAATAGTCAACACAAGGAAGGCAGGATGATGCAGGGATGGCTACGTTTGTAGGGATTGACGAGGCCGGTTTTGGACCGATTTTAGGTCCGCTGGTGGTTTCTTCTACCGCATTTACTGTTCCCGAGCACCTCATGAAATCTAATATGTGGCGGGTTCTCCATAAAAGTGTTTATAAAAAAAAGAAACATTTAGCCGGCCGATTACTAATAACAGACAGCAAGAAAGCGTATAATAGACGGGCAGGTACCAGGCATTTAAACAGAACGGTTTTGTCATTTCTTCGGTGTATTGATATAAATCCTTCAAATATCGGCGGTTTACTGAAAATCTTATGCCCCGATAGTCTTGCGCGGCTGGGAACATACCCCTGGTATCGGAACACGGCAGACGCTCGATTAGCGTTCCATGAGGCTGACATATCCATCGCCTCGGATGTCTTAAAGGACGATATGAAGGCTGCCGGCATAAAGTTTCTCGGATTCAACAGCAGCTGTCTGGATGTGGGGCACTTCAATGAATTGGTAACGGTTGCGAAAAACAAAAGCAGCGTACTTTTTACTGCTATCTCGGGGTTGATTATCAAAGCGTTTGAAAACTTCGGAAATGAACCGCTTCAGATTGTAATTGACAGACAAGGAGGAAGAGTTCGTTATCGAAAGATTCTTCAGCGAATGTTTGATCAGATGGATTTAAAAATTTTGTATGAAAGCCCAAAAAAAAGTTCCTACGAGCTGAAGTCTGATTCCAGGACAATGCGTTTGCATTTTATCGTGGGTGCCGACATGGCATTTTTGCCGGTTTCACTGGCTTCCATGGTCAGCAAATTTATACGGGAACTTCTGATTGAGAATATAAACAGTTATTTCACTTGTCGCTGTTCTGATTTGAAGCCTACGGCTGGTTACTGGAAGGACGGCGAGCGTTTTATCAAGGACCTTAAAAGAAGCGACCCTGCATTGAATATTGATATGACACAACTCGTACGTTGTCGTTAGAAGGTGTTGTTCAGGGTTTAGTGACGGTAGAGGTAATTTCAGGTGAACGGTTCTACAAAAATTGTTGTTCCGCCAGGTACATCATTGAGGACAGAACAATCCCCTTTGACGCTGCCGATAATATTTACATTCGAAGCGGAACGTATTTCATCGCCGCTTGATGCTGGCGTTGAATCCCAGAAGATACAGAAAGCGTTGCCTGCAGGCCAATATCCCAGTTCACCTGCTTCGAGGACATCGCGGCTGTCTTCTTCAAGTTCGGCCTCGACAGGTATAGAGAAGTAAATTTCACCGCCCCATCGATTTCCGATCGACTCTAACGGAAGCTGTTCTGCAATCTTCTTGGCGGTTGGGGAGTCGTTTAAGGTCGCCTGGATTTCTATATTTTCTGCTTTGATTTTTATTTCCTGAGGCATTGTTTTTTCCTTTATGTATTTTGTTATTTTACTTCTCAACATTTAACACGGCGGCTGCCCTTAATTCGGATTTCTTTATCTTCAAAAGCACCCCATTGGCTTCGCTTAGCGGAAATTCTTCAATCGTCGGCTCTATCGGAATCTCCGCCGCGAGAGGCAGGAATTCTTCGGCATCCCTTCGAGTGACATTCGCGACACTTTTTATTTCTTTTTCCAGCCAGAGATATTCTGCATAATCCAGCGGTGGTACGGGTGTTTCTTTCCGGATTGCGTTGATGATTAACCGGCCGCCGGGTGCCAATACCCCTAACGCATCTCGGTCACATTCTCCCACCGGCGTGAAATCCATGATTTTGTTTATTTTTTGGCCCGGAACGTCGCCGGAACGGCCGGTCCAGACCGCTCCGAGTTTTTTTGCCAATTCCGCGTGCTTTTCTGTCTTGGTAAATACAAACACAGGGTTGTCGGGAAATTTATGTCTGAGTATCTGGATAACGATATGGGCCGATGCCCCAAAGCCGAATAACCCAACGGATTCCCCGGCTTTGATGTCCGCCAATCTGAATGTTCTGTAACCGATTACTCCTGCACAAAGCAGCGGTGCTGTCTGGGCGTCAGTGAATCGTTCAGGGATCGGATATGCAAAGTCTTCATCGATCACCATATATTCGGCATATCCGCCGTTCGCATCCTTGCCGGTCCATTGAGCATCCGGACATAAATTTTCTTGTCCTCTCATGCAAAATTCACATTTTTCGCAGGCTTTGTACAACCATGTAATACCCACGCGGTCTCCGGTGTTATATTTTTTCGCATCCTTTCCCTTCTCGGTGGCCGTTCCCACAACCTGGTGTCCGGGTATAACGGGTTTTATACTAGGCGTTAATCTGCCCTCTGCCTCATCAAGGTCCGTATGGCAGGCTCCGCATACGGACACCTTCACAAGGATTTGCTTTTCCCCCGGTACAGGTATATCAAGCTCTGCATGTTGTAAAGGCCGCTGCTCAATCGGAGCCGGTTCATTCAGGATCATTGCTTTCATTCGAAAAGTCCTTTTTCAACCGTGTTTCAAATACATCATAGCTGTCAGAGCCGTACAAACAGAAAACCACTCTTTCTAGGCCGGTCTTGCCCTTTAGGTAATCGGCGGTGGTTCTGAGCATAATCTCAGCGCATCGTTTCATAGGAAAACCAAAAATACCCGTGCTTATCGCCGGAAAAGCGATGCTTTTTAGCTGGTTTTCGTCCGCCGCTTTTAGAGAATTCAGTGTTGCATTTCGAAGCTTTTGATCTTCATTTCCTTCACCCATTTGCGGCCCAACCGCATGGATAACGTGCTTTGCCTTCAAATCTCCGGCTGTTGTAATGACCGCTCCGCCGACGAAGGTGCCGCCGATTTTGCTACACTCCTTCTGGATGGCAGGTCCGCCTTTTCTTTTTATCGCGCCGGCAACTCCGCCGCCCAGAACAAGCTGAGCGTTTGCCGCATTGACAATCGCATCCGTTTTCATCTGGGTGATATCGCCTTCAACAATCTCAAGAGCACTGTTTTTTATTGTAACTTTCATGTTTCTATTTCTTTATAGATTTTTAAATGGTTTACATAAACAATTATATTCACCTTGGATAAGGTAACGGCCAGTTATTAGTAAATCAAGTTCAAAACCCCCTTAATCTGGTATGCTTTTAAGCTTTTTTATCGGAACATAGTTTAACTTCATAAAAGATTCCTTATTTTAATTTTTTGCTGCGGGATATTAATCCGGACGAATACGTTTTAATCGCAGCTTTTATTGTATCACTATTCATCACATGTAACAGTAACAGCGGGCTTTATAGGACCTGTTACGAAAGAGGGATTTATTTACATTTCATTAAAAAGAATCGGTTTTTTATTATTTCTGAGTTTTTTTCGAGCTAATGCGGGCTTTTTTCAGTGTCGATATGATTGTCACTGAAATGTAGTGAATATACTGAGATTAAGAAACTAATACATACAGCAACGAAAACTTGTGCTGGGAGGGCAGTACTTTGAAGTGTAGTTAAAATAATGGTGATTTAAATGAAGGGTAGATCAGGTAAGTTAAAAAAATTTGGGTTAATAATATTTCTCACTTCGTCTTTAAGCCTCTCACTTTTCGCTGGAGAGACGGCTCCGGATAACGAAGAAGCATTATTCGATATGTCTCTCGAAGAGCTGATGGAGATTGAAGTTGGCACGGTCACGACAGCATCCAAGTATGAGCAAAAGACAACCGAGGCGCCGTCGTCAGTGACTATTATCACGGCCCAGGAAATCCGAATGTACAACTATAAAACGCTGGCCGATGTATTACGCAGCGTTAAGGGTTTTTACACCAGCTACGACCGCAGCTATGAACGTGTCGGTGTCCGTGGCTTCAGCCTGCCGGGCGATGTAAGTTCTCGAACACTTATTCTCATCGATGGTGTTCGAATGAATGAAAATGTACAGAATCACGGGGCCATAGGCGAGGAATTCGTGCTGGATGTTGATTTGATAAAACAAATAGAAATTGTTCGCGGGCCCGGCTCGGCGCTTTACGGCAGTAATGCCATTTTTGCCGTTATTAATATTATTACCAAGAAGGGCGCCGATTACGATGGTTTTGAGATTACCGGTGATATGTACGGATATGAAAACAGCTTAAGAAACTGGGAAGCCGGTAGAGGAAGAGTCACATTCGGAAAGGAATTCGAAAGCGGTCTGGACTTTCTGTTTTCCGCTTCATTGTATGATAGAGGTGCTCAGAGCTTGTGGGTACCCCACTTTTCCGAGATTGAAGAACTTGGGGCGACTGATAGTGATGATGAAGACACCTACAAATTCTTCTCAAAGCTCATTTATGACGAGTTTACGTTGGAAGGTGCATATTCGAGCAGAGATAAGCAAATCCCTACAGCACCGTGGTCAGTTATATTTCAACTGCCGTGGGTGAGTACAAAGGAAGATGATGCAGGCTTTTTGGCTCTTACATGGGAACACGACCTGACTGAAACAGTCACAATGAAGGCCCGCACTTCATATAACTATTACAAACATGAGTTTATAGGTCAGAGGACCGGCGAACCTTTTGATGATGTAAATGGTTTCTTTTCTGCGCCGGACACATATATTAAAAAAGGCCAGTGGTGGAATGCTGAACTGCAGTTCACCGCTGATATTTGGGACAATCACAAGCTGACTTGGGGTGCGGAGTTCCAGTATAACGACCAACAAAACCAGAAAAGGACAAGGCTCTGGAATGAGGCTGGAATTATTACTGTTGAACCAAACGATAGTTGGGAAAAGAATGTCAGAAACAACTGGTACGGCTTCTATCTGCAGGATGAAATCAGGTTTGCCGACGATTTGGTCGTGAATGCGGGCGTACGTTACGATTATTATGAAGGCACGGGAGACAACGTAAGTCCGCGTATCGCTGTCATTAAGAATTTGTCAGATAAAACAACCCTAAAACTGTTATATGGAACCGCTTTTAGGGCCCCTACACCATATGAGAGATATTACCAGGACATAAATTTGGGAACAGAAAGTACGGAACAAAGAGGCATAAAGCTTGATCCTGAGAGAATTGAAACATATGAAGCGGTTCTGGAACATTATTTTGATAAGTCTATGCGGGGAAGCTTGTCGTTGTATTATTATAAACTGCTCGACCATATTTCCCAGATACCTATGGAAGGCTTTCCGCCTGAGATGAATTGGTGGGATAATCGCGGCAAGGTCGAAGCGGTGGGACTTGAAGCGGGATTGGAGAAATACTGGGCAAATGGTACGAAGGGACGTTTCAGCTATTCATTTGTCGATACGGAGTATCCAAAGCCTATATATGGAGATTGGGAGATTGTAGGTAATAGAACATCCCGTCTGCCTAATTCACCGATGCACATGCTTAAGGGTAATCTAGTTTATCCTATAATTAAAAACAAGCTCTTTTTAGGTCTTGAAGGGCAATATTATAGTAAACGTGACAAAATTTCTGTGAATTCTGAATTCGATAACGAGGGGACTGAGCATACGGATGGTTACTTTATCTCGAATCTAACACTGACGTGGCAGGATGTCGTAGAAAACCTTGAACTGGCTTTCAGCGTGCGGAACGTGTTTGATGAAGAATACCGACATCCAGCATGGGGTGATAATGAGCTTCACTCTATCGAGCAGGACGGTCGAACCTTTATTCTGACCGCAAGATACCGTTTTTAACAATAGGTGTATAAATAAGTGACTGTAGATTTAAAAGGAAAACGTATCCCTATGAACAAAGCAAGGACAACAATTGACTGGATTGCATTGGTCTTCTCGTCATGTGTATTTCTATGGTCCGTAACTTCGTTTGATGTATTAAATAATAATCACCAGGTCAACAGGGAGCAGAATCTATTTGAGATGTCCATAGAAGAATTAATGGAGATTGAAGTGGCTTCAACATCGAAAGAAAAAAATAACATACCCAAAACGTCGTGGATTAAAGAACCATTCAGGCATAGGGTTTAACGGGCAGCTAAATGAAGAATAAAACTTTTATATCCTCAGTAACCTTCTTGTTATTGCTTATGCTGGTAATTAATAACCAGGCATGGGCTGTGGATAAAGCTCAGGTGCAGGCGGCCCAGGTTAAGGCAGCGTTTATCTACAACTTCGTCAAGTTTGTGGATTGGCCCGAGGAAAAAACAGCGGATGTCAATGAACCCTTAAAAATAGGGGTTTTCGGCAAAAATCCTTTTGAGAATGCCTTTGAAAAGGTCAAGGATACAAAAATCAAGGGAAGAAAAGTAGCCATTAAGTATTTCCAGGGTTTTGAAGAAATAGAGCAGACGGGCAAAGATAAAAACAAACACATTCAAAAAACGTTAAAAGAGCTTGGCCAGTGCGAAGTCCTATTTGTATGTGCTTCTGAGGCAGAATCCTTTAAGCTAATTGTCAAGCCGCTTGAACAATATCACGTTCTAACAATTAGCGATGCACCCGGTTTTCTTCAAAGGGGAGGTATCATTAATTTTGTTATGGAGGATAAAAAAGTCCGTTTTGAAATTAATACGGCTTCAGCAGAGCGCTCAAAACTTCAAATTCGCTCCAAGCTTCTTCGGCTTGCTAAAAGAGTTGTAGAAAATGATAAGCATTCCGCACTTATCGGTCGTGAGGGACCTATTGTTGTTGCTCAAAAATAGAAATTTCTATGTTTCGATTTAAACAGCTTACAATTCGTAATAAACTCACTGCCACCATCATGGTAGTTTGTATCATTTCTCTTCTCATAGCCGCAGCCGCTTACTTTGCGTGGCAGTGTCATAGCGTCCGGAGTGATATGGTTATGGACTTAAAGGCTCAGGCGCAGATAATCTCTGAAAACAGTAATGCGGCACTGAGCTTTGAAGACACAAAAGATGCTGAAGAAGTTTTATCTGCTCTTAAACAGCTAAAATCAATTATTTCTGCGGTTATTGTTGACAAAAGCGGGGAGATATTCGCTTCGTTTAAGAAAGAAGGATTTGATGCTAAAACAGAAAAATGGGACCCTGATATATGTTTTGTCCGAATTAACGATGATTTTAAAGTCAGAAGAGAGAGTCATCATTTTTTTGAAAAGGGAAAACTCGGTGTTTGTCAACCTATAGTTTTGGATGAGGAAGTCATTGGTTGTGTTGGTATCCTTTCTGACTTAACACCAATGTATGCCTTGCTGAAGCGTGACATTGTGATTATTCTTGCAGTAATTATTACGGCTTCATTAATTGCATATTTGATTTCATCAAGAATCCAAAGATTTATTTCCGGCCCCATCATTGAACTTGCAGCGGTTGCCAACAGGGTGTCACAAAAAAAAGATTACTCCATCAGGGCCGTTAAGCATACGGAGGATGAAGTTGGATATTTAATAGATACCTTCAACGCAATGCTCGGACAAATTCAGAGGCGTAATGCACAGCTTGTAGATGCCAAAAAAAATCTCGAGAAACGAGTCAAAAGACGTACCCTGGAATTATCTTCAGCCAATACAAAACTGGCTCGAGAAGTTGCTGAACGAAAGCAGGCCGAGGAAAAAATAAACCAGGAGAAACAGAATCTCCAGAACGTATTTTCAGCCGCTCCTGTGGGCATGCTTTTAATTGATGAAGAAATAACAATAAAACAAGTTAATGATATTGCTGCGGGCCTTATCAATGAAGAGGCCGGTAACTTGGTGGGAAAGCAGCTTGGTGTGATTTTCGGATGTCAGGAACTTAAAAGTGATGATATGTGCGGCCGGCAGGATTTTTGTGCAAATTGTTCGATTTACAAGGTTATACAGGAGGTGCTGGCCTCTGAAAAACCTGTAAGGAATGTCGAGATAGAGCATACGGAGAAACGCAGTCATAAGGTAATAGCTCGTTGGTTGGATATTAATGTCGAACCTGTCATTATTGAAGGCAGAATCAATAGTATACTTTCTATTGAAGATATTACAGAAAGAAAACAAGCAGAGGATGAACAGCGTTCTCATCTCGAGAGAGTGCAGCGCCAGCAATTTGCTATTGTTGAATTGTCCACTGATGATGCGGTCGTCAGGGGTGATTTTGAAGCTGCCGCAAAACGAATCACTGAGAAAATGGCCTGGGCTGCAAATGTTCAGAGAGTAAGTGTGTGGATGTTGAGGGAAAATGATTCAGAATTACACTGCTCAGACATTTATGAACAAACATCGCATACACATTCGTCAGGAATGACTTTGAAAACTACGGATTTCCCTCACTATTTCAACAGCTTACAAACAGAAAGAGCAATTGATGCTTATGATGCTGTTAACGATCCAAGAACCAAAGAGTTCGCTGAAACATATTTATTACCCAATGGGATTACTTCGATGCTGGATGCACCAATACGTTTTTCAGGAAAAGTAGTGGGAGTTATCTGTTATGAATGGAAAGGAGACCTTCGTCATTGGTACGCTGATGAAGTTACCTTTGCAGCTGAAGTTGCTGACCAGGCGGCTCAGGCATTATTGAATGCCGAAAGAAAAAGTATGGAAGAAAAGCTTCAGCAGGCAAAAATGCTTGCTGAAGCCGCAAATATGGCAAAAAGTGAATTTTTGGCTAATATGAGCCATGAAATCCGAACACCGATGAATGCAATTATAGGATTTAGTGAGATTTTGGCTGAGGAAGAATTAAACGATGAACAAGCGGATTGTGTTATGACTATCCGCAACAGCAGCCGCCATCTATTGCAATTAATCAATGATATTCTTGATTTTTCAAAAATTGAAGCCGGGAAAATGCATCTGGAAATTATCGACTGTTCGCTCAAGGAATTGTTCGCTCGATTTGAATCGATAGTACGTCCTGCTGCGATGGAAAAAGGACTTGATTTTCAAATCCGGGAGCACACCCGATTGCCTTCACATATACGCACTGACCCGACGCGGCTTAACCAGTGCCTTATGAATCTTGTGAATAACGCGATAAAGTTCACGGAGCAGGGACATATATACGTTAATGTCTCGCTGGACAAAGAAGAGAATAAGTCCTTTATGCGGTTTGATATAGAGGATACCGGGATAGGAATTCCTCCGAAAAAACAGGAAAAAGTTTTTGAATCATTTTGTCAGGCTGATGGAAGTACAACCCGTAAGTTCGGCGGCACCGGTTTAGGCTTGACGATTACAAAACAACTGGCGGATCTTCTAAAAGGTAAGCTGTCATTAACCAGTGAGGTTGGAAAAGGATCTGTGTTCTCCCTGGTGATACCAACGAATGTGGATGTTGAAGCGCAGCCTCTCCTCGATAGATATCAGGTTCTGGAACAACCTAAAAGTGAATACCATGAAAACGGAAAGTTCTCGTTTACCGGCTCAGTGTTAGTGGCTGAGGATGTTATTACCAATCAAATGCTCATTAAACGAATGCTGGGTAAACTTGGACTGGAGCCGACAATTGTTGAGGATGGACAAAAGGCTGTCCAGAAGGTATCTGAGAATACTTATGATTTAATATTTATGGATATTCAGATGCCGAATATGAATGGTATTGAAGCAACAAAATTAATAAGGCAAAAAGGAATTCAAACACCTATCGTGGCATTGACGGCAAATGCTTTGAAAGGTGACGATAAAAAATGCATCCAAGCCGGTTGTACCGATTATATGAGTAAACCCATAAAGAGAGAGAAATTAAATCAAGTGCTGGCAAAATACTTACAGAAGGAGGAAACAAGCATGAATGAAAAAATTGAAAAAGTAAAAGCTCAAATGGATGAACTTTCTGAGCTTTGTAATACAGAAAACACCGAAGATCAGAAAAACACGGCTTTTTCAAATGATGATATCGCGGAACTTGTTGATTTTGGAGATCTCGCCGAAAGAGGCATGGATAAGGAAATTATCAGGGAAGTGGTTCTACTTTTCATTGAAGAAAACAAGAAAAAATTGGGTGAGCTTGCTTTAGCTGTAAAACAGCAAGATACCTCGGAAATCCGCTCTTTAGCACACGCCATTAAAGGGGCTTCCGCAAATGTCGGAGCTACGAAGATATCAAAAGCAGCTTTAAAGCTTGAGAAAAAAGCTGTCGAAAACAATTTATCGGATACAAGTAAACTCTTTGAGGAATTAAAACAAGAATACCAGAGACTCAAAGCATTCATATCAAATCCAGATTGGTTTGATATTGCCCAAAAAGCATAAATATCTCGACTCCAAGAATACTGCGGTATAGAGGAAGCTTCTTTATGCAAAGAACCTCTTTTTACTATTTTGTGTTTGATGGTACAGTATAATTTTACCCTTTTAAAATATTTTTAATAAGTCTTCCAGCAAATTTTTCTTGACGAGATTCGCGTACCCGAGTATACAGGTTTGTAGTTATTTTCACTGAGAATGTAATTTATTTCATATCATTGGGAAATAATGGTTCAGCAACCACCTACAGTGTTTATAGTTGATGATGACAGGGCAATGCGCGAATCTTTGAAAGCTCTGATGAAGACTGTCGGATTGAATGCTCAGACGTATAGCAGCGCTGACGATTTTCTCGAGGCGTACGATTCTGTTCAAAGAGGTTGTTTGGTGGCTGATGTCCGATTGCCGGGAATGAGCGGACTTGAGCTGCAGGAAAAACTTTTAAAGGAACATATAACGCTGCCTGTTATTATTATTACCGGCCATGGAGATGTGCCGATGGCCGTGCAGGCAATGAAATTGGGGGCTTTAAATTTCATTGAAAAACCTTTTCGAGACCAGGTCCTCCTGGATAATATCAAAAAGGCTATTGATTTAGATACAAAAATACGAAATAAACAGGTCGAATATGCTGAGATTCAAGAAAAATTAAAAAAACTCACAGCAAGGGAAAAAGAAATTATGAATTTGCTGATTACCGGCGAACCGGGTAAAGCTATAGCATTTGATTTGGGGATTAGTCAAAAAACGGTGGATTTCCATCGATCAAACATTACGAAAAAAATGAATGTTAAATCATTAATTGAGCTTGTTCATCTTCTTAAAAATATACAAACCACTTAAGCATTATTATCACCCCCTTCTGAAGCACCGGAAAATTGACGGCCAAGCAGGTAAAAACCTTGGTTTTTTGGATAATTATGAATAGAAATGCAGCTTTTCTCTTACTTTTTATAGAAGCATTAAGACCGATATTATTCAGCTTATCGGTCATCTAAATAAGGATTTATAACAATCATACCTGAAATTGTTTAAATCTAAACCTAAAATTTAATAAATGCAATTTAGGAGCACAAATATTCGTTTTCTTCTAATAAAGTCAATTTGTTTATAAGCCGATTTAGGTAGTGTATTTCCAAGGCTCCAAGGACCGTTTTTTGAATGTTTTTTTGCTTTATAAATAGGTTTGTGATTATAGCGGGGCTCTGCAACCGTTGATTCACGTATATCAAATCAGATAATTGACAGGATATTTTTGATGCCGGATGTAGAAACTAAAATTCACTTGGATATCGTTGAACTGGCAACGAAGGCGTTTGAAGGCTTTTGTGAAGATATATCCGCCTTATTTAATATAGAGATGGGTTCTATGCAAAAAGAAGTTCATACGATAACCGTTAAGGAACTTCAGGATTATTTTCACGATGTTTTTGCTGCGCATATCATCAGCGCGGAAGGAACGATAAGTGGAAACATTCTTCTTGTTTTCGATAAAGAAGGAAGTTTTATACTTCCCGGTGTCATTTCTATGACACCTGAACCACAAATTTATGAACATATCAAACGAGGATTGAAAGAAAAAACAGACAGTGTGGTCAAATCCCACAAGGAAAGCGGGAATCTTTTAGTGGGTTCATGGGACAGGGTATTTCGTGAAAAACTGCCGGACCACAATCATATATCTCTTTCAGAAAGCTTTATTGGGTCACCCTGGAACGAGCAGAAAAAAACGTTCGGGTTCCCAGAAACGGAAAAAACGGTTTTTATTTTATTTGAAACGAAAATTGGCACCTATCCGGCATTTCAATGTGGTGTTTTATTTCCTCAAAAGGACCTGAAGGGTTTTGTTGTTATAAACAAAGAGGAACAGACCGAAGAAGCAGATTCCAAACAGGCAAACAAAAACGAAGATGCTTTATCGGATAAACAGCCTGATTTCGAACAAGAGCTTATTTCCGGTTGTGCGAGAGATATCATGCAAAACAAAGTCGTCTGGATATCTCAGGATGACACGGTAGAAACGGCAATTTCGAAAATGAAAGAAAACGAAATTGGCTACCTCATGGTGCGATGCGAGGCAAGTGAAGACAATGAAATACTGGAAGGCATCGTTTCAAGATCAGATATTGCAGGAGCTGTCAGTCCTTATTTGCGTTCTGCCTTCGCTAAGTGGCGCAGACCCATAGACGACGCTTCCCTTCAGATTAGAATAAAGTGGATTATGAGCAGGCCGGTACGCACGGTAAAACTCGATACTACGATAAGCGTTATTATGGAAAACATGAGTCGCTATGGAGGCAGATGTTTACCTGTGGTGGATGAAGAGTCCCGGGTGGTAGGGCTTGTTACTGTGTTTGAAGTGTTCAATGCCTTGCTGACCAATAACGGAATTTCTCTTGTAGGGACTGCCGGCCAGCCCCCTCTGTTTATATAGAACATATAATGCCTGGTTCCTGTAACTGCTGGAAGCAAATCCGTATTCGGCTTGAAAATAGCCCCCTAATATTTCAATTCAAGCAGCGTTGAATGGAATGGTATTCAAAAGAATTCCATGTGATGTTGACTGCCCTATTTAATGAAAAAACACAAACTTTTTATTACATTATATCTTTGTGCTTGACGTTGATAAGAATAATATATAGCGTATAAAGCTTAAAATAATATGTTATACTTGTGATTTCGAGGCGTCGAGTTCGGAATTGCAAATAAAAGGAATATGTCAAATGAAGTGAAGTTTATGCAGACGCTTCGATGAAATAAAGGCTTTCTGATATGATAGTGGATTGTCATACGCATGTACAAGGCTTAGATAATGATATTGATAAAACTGAACATCTTGCCGCAGTAGAACCTGTAGACGTCTGTTTTGTCCTGGCTTCCGGAAATCAGTCATCGATGCAGATCAACAAAATTCTCTCCGAGTATGTCAATAATTATCGAGACAAAATGGTTGGCTTTGCCCTGGTTAATCCAACAGAAGACTCGATACGTCGGGACGACATCAGCTATCTCATCGAAAAAATGAACCTTAAAGGAATTGTCCTTTATTGTTCGGAATATGCGTTTCATCCCGCTCATTCAAAGGCGATGCAGTTTTATGAAACCGCCCAGGAAATGAAAGTACCTGTTTTTTTTCACAACGAATATTCCAATAAATCCTCCGTACTAAATTTTACCCAGCCGTTTCTTTTGGATGAAATTGCCTGCTCATTCCCGGACTTGAAAATGATCATTGGAAATATGGGAATGCCCTTTGTCGAACAAACATTGGCCCTTTTACATAAACATGATAATATTTACGCCGATTTGACACTCACGCCGCAAAGAGTATGGCAGGTGTACAATATTGTGGTTTCCGCTTATGAGGCTGAGGTCATGGAGAAGTTATTATTTGGCAGCGGCTTTCCGTATAGCAAACCGGGTGAATGCATTGAGACATTACTTGGTTTTAATAAGTTAATTGCAGATACGAACTTGCCCCGGGTGCCTCGGAATAGTATTCGGCAAGTGGTTGAGAGAGATACACTGAAGTTGCTTGGAGTTGAAATGTAATTCGTTGAAGAGGAGCGAGTATGACCCCTAAGCAGTTGGCACATCATCGACCTCAGTGGAAAACACATATTGGATTTCTCATGGCGGCTGTTGGTTCAGCTATCGGCTTGGGAAATATTTGGCGATTTCCTTATATGGCCTATAAAAATGGCGGCGGGGCGTTTCTAATCCCATATTTTATAGCTCTTCTTGTTGTTGGCATACCTTTGATGATTCTTGAAATAGGACTTGGACATAAAATGAGAGGTTCTGCTCCGGCTTCGTATGCCACCATCAGCAAGAAATGGGAGTGGGTAGGCTGGTGGCAGCTCATCTTTGTTATGTTTGGAATCGTGCTCTACTATTCTGTGATTATATCTTGGTGTCTTAACTTCTTATATTACTCGTTTGGACTTTCATGGGGCAGTAATCCGGACTCTTTTTTTAATGACATATTTCTTATGAGGACATCCTCACCGTTCCAGATTGGTGACGTCAGAACACCCATATTAATCTCCTTGGCAATTATTTGGTTTCTGAACTGGTTCATCGTGTTTCGGGGCGTACAGAAAGGATTAGAGAAAGCAAATAAGTTCTTTATGCCCCTGCTGTTTGCTTTGATTCTTGTTCTTCTGTTTTGGACCCTGAGGTTGCCTGATGCGAAAGAAGGTTTGAAATTATATTTAACACCCGACTTTGGCAGGCTTAAGGATGTCGGAGTCTGGATTGATGCTTTTTCCCAGATATTTTTTACTCTTAGTTTATGTTTTGGCATTATGATTGCCTACGCTTCATATCTGCCGCGAAAGAGTGAAATCGTCAAAGATTCGATTGCGATAAGCCTGACAAATTGTGTCTTCTCCATTGTTGTAGGCGTCGTCGTATTTGCAATTCTTGGATATATGGCCGGAGTAAATGCTCAACCTGTGGAAAGTGTGGTATCGCAGTCCATAGGACTTGCATTTGTTACCTTTCCCAAGGCAATTAGTATGCTGCCCTCCTTTAATAAAATCTTCGGAATATTATTTTTCGGCAGCCTGGTTATCGCGGGCCTGTCCTCTTCCATTTCAATTATTGAAGCGTTCACTTCAGGTGTTATTGATAAGTTTCATTATTCCAGGAAAACTATAGTATCGATTTTGTGTATTGCTGGTTTTTTTGGCTCCCTGATCTTCTCAACCCAGGGGGGGTTGTTCTGGATTGATATTGTTGACCATTTTATTAATCATTACGGATTGGTTCTGGCAGGTGTTTTTGAGTGTATTATCATAGGATGGATTTATAAAACGGCCAAACTCAGAGAGCATATTGACCATGCATCCAGCGTTAAAGTGGCTTCCTGGTGGGATTATTCTATTAAAGCGGTGATACCTGCTATTTTAATTGCTTTGATTGTAAATTCACTGGTACAGGAATTCAGCACACCCTATGAGAACTACCCGCCGCTTTCACTGGTGGTTATTGGAAGGGACTGGCTTTTAATCACGCTTTTCTTTGCGCTTATCATAGCCTTTAAGAGCTGGAAGGTAGAACCATCAGAAAGGCTTACAAGCTAAGACACTGATTTTGAAACGAAAGAGTTATGGTTCTGCCTTTCGTTAAGTTCGCCCCTACTTCGGTTTAAACCCTTTTACATTTCCTGAGGTATATTTTTCGCACGCCTTTTCCAGATCAACATTATTAATATTCGCCAATGTACAAAGCCATGCAAAAACATCCGCGAATTCTTCCTCTTTTTCCTGCTTAACATCGGATGCCAAAGCGGTGGCAAGCTCACCCACCTCCTCTATAAACCACATGAACGTGGCTGATGTACCTCTTTGACGGTCACGTGTTTCGTATTTGTCAGAGATAAAATTTTGAAATTCGCGAATTTCCATGGTGTTGCTGGTTCAGGAGCTGCTAACGTCCAATCAAATCAGAGAGCTTGGCTTTGCTGAAGACACTTTTCGCCTGGGAAAGCGCTTTATCATAAACTTTTTCAGCTTGCGTACTGAATTTTTCCTTGGGTGCCATTTCTTTGAGGTTTAGCTGGTTCGTCATGGGACCATCAACGGCTTCGATAATTTCAAGCATTGAAATCCGTCTCGGCGAACGTGCCATACTAAAGCCTCCCCGAGGGCCTCGCTTGCTTCGAAGAATATTTGCTCGTACAAGCTGTTGAAGAAGCTTCAAAAGGTATTCGAGCGGTATCTTATATGCTTTCGAGATCGTTTGAGATAAAATAATACCTTCGTCCTTGTGGGTTGCTATGTATGCTGCTGCTAATAACGCGTAACCTGTTGACCGACTGACTTTCATTGTTCTTCTCCTTTAAAAAATTCAGTAACATTACAATTACATAAGTCTTATTTCAATTAATTGCAAAAAAAACAGGAATTAAAAGGGTGTGGGAAACATTTTTGCTGCCGTTCTCGGCAACTCCGCACATTTCCTAATTTGGTAATGAGCTTCATTGAGCCTGTTTTGTGTCTAAAATTTCTCAAACATACAAATCATATATTCCATTAAATGTTTATATAATGCAAGAATTTTTTATAAAAAAACATTAAAGTTTGAAAATTTTTTGAAGTTCAAAAACTTGACATTGAACACGTAAGAAAATAGGATAACAAACAAGCTTATTTATATAGGAGTAGTTATTATGACGCCTGTTCAACCGAATATAAATGTTCAGTATGGGGAACATATTACTGTTATTACCTTCAAGCAGCAGAAAATTCTCGATCAGACTGAAATTCAGGCTTTACGTGACTCCATTTTTTCTGTTATTGAGCAAGCGGGTCCGATAAATATGATACTGAATTTTTCTAATGTGCAATTTTTGTCTTCTTCCGTGTTAGGGCTCTTAATCAGAATCAACAAAAGAATCTGTGAAGCAGGGGGCAGGCTCGCGCTTTGCGGTATAACACCAAAAATTTTTGAAATCTTTAAAATAACGAGGTTGACAAATATTTTCGATATATATGAAAATGTTGAAATGGCAACGAGGGATTTGACGCCGACATAATAACTCCAGGCCGTCTTTTGAATACATGACCAAGTTAAAACGGCCGGTACGTTAGAAAAAGAAGAAAGATGAACATAAAACCGGTTGAATGAAGCGCAAAAAAAATTTAAATAGAATGACTTCTCAATTACCAATTTGCAATACGTTGGAAATTTCAAGCGTTCCTACAGAGATAGAGAAAATTTGTAATGAGATTATTTCCCGTCTCGGAGCTGCGCACTTTTCGAAGGATGATATTTTTGCTGTACATCTTGCCTTGGAAGAAGGGCTCATCAATGCCGTAAAACACGGCAATCAAATGAATCCCGACAAAAAAGTCAAAGTTGGATACACAATTAACACCGACAAAATCGAAATATCGATTGAAGATGAGGGCCGGGGTTTCAAGCCCAACGATGTACCGGATCCTCGTCTGGGTGAAAATCTCTATAAGTATGACGGCAGGGGGCTGCTATTAATTCAATCCTTTATGGACGAAGTCGAATTTAACCAGCGCGGGAATTGTTTAAATATGATAAGATTTAAAGACCAAAGCGGTCATTTAGCCGATAAAGATTCTAAGGTCCAGCGACAAAAAACAGAGAACATTTAGACTTATAGGTTTCAAAATGAATCTGACGACCAATAAGGGAGCGTGGGTTTTATGCGTGGTTTTTGGGATGTTTTCTTTGGTCCCGATAGGCTGTATTTATAAAGATCAGCCCATGCCTGAAATTACCACTGACTACTCAAAAGATTCACCTGTTGTGACAGAACCGGTGGTTACCAAGCCGACGCCGGCATATACTCATACGAACCCAATAATACCGTCTATGTGGATGCCCCCGGCGAGACTCGAAAAAAGCTGGACTGCCATCGTCGTACATCATTCGGCCACAGATAATGGGAACGCTGCTATTTTTGATAAGTGGCATCGTGAAGGAAATCATTGGGAGGGAGTTGGTTATCATTTCGTAATCGGCAATGGTACGAACAGCGCCGACGGTCAGGTCGAAGTTACGTTTCGCTGGGTCCAGCAGAAAACCGGAGCACATACCGGCGGAACTCCAAATAACTGGGCCAATAGAGATGGTATCGGCATATGCCTGGTTGGTAATTTTAATAAAACATATCCCACCCGGCGACAAATGCAGTCATTAACCAACCTGGTGCGTTTTCTTAAAAAGCGATACAATATACCGAAGTCAAGAATATATGGACATAGAACTACTCCAGGTGCCCATGTTACTGACTGTCCGGGACGGAATTTCCCGATGGCAGCCTTTAAATCTGCGCTTTACTAACTTTTTCCGTCCTCTAATGGGTCCGATAAATTTCCAAAAAAATAAGCAAATCCCAGTTTATGGACTAATTTATAGCATATTTTAGCTCGCTGAACAAGTAGAGCTAAATTTATACCGAACTTCTGGGTAGAGTGATATTTAGTCTTAAGCAAAAGGAGTCGGTATATGGATATGTATGAGTCTCTCATGTCGGTTACATGTCGGTTAAACGAACAGCTTGGAAGAGAAATTTTTGAAGACCTCCCCGAAGACGGGCCAATTATTGCACTTATTAACAAGGATGGGAATTATTGGCCCAGTGATTCTGAAAGATTCTCAAAGCTTACTATTAGTGAAGGTTTCTTCAAAACACTATGCTCAAAGCTCGATGACGGCCAGGAACCCGTTGTAACTGAAGTGAATGAGTGTTCCATTGTTGCTTCTCAACTGGCTACGGACAAAACAAATTGCGGCTATGTTCTCATTATTTTGCCGGGTTGCAGCACAGAATCTGCCTTGATAAATATTAATTTGATTGAAATATTGCTTAGCCAATTTTCATTGATAGCCAAACTTATCGAAAAGAACAATCTTCTTTATGACCTCCAGATGAGACAATTCGGAGAGTATCAAATATCTGATGCTACGTTGAATTAAAGGTAAAAATATCACTCCAACGTTCAATAGTTAGCTTTTCAATCAGACAACGGATTTTCCACGGTTGGCGCTAGTCGTTTCCCAAAATAAACATTCGTAAATATGACCGTCTTAATGAAAACAGGCTGAAAAATTACTTTATAATTTGTCTTTTTCGTGTTTTGTTCTATAATTTTGCTTTAGTACTGGATATTGATTAATAACGTAATATGTAATGATTATTTTATGATGGGGATTTAATCAGTCTATCTGTTGATAACAGTAACCTTAAGAAAGAATAAAAGCGGGTTTATATCAGTGAAATTTAAAGTATTTAAAAATGAAGAGCTTGTTGACAAGCTGGACCTTGTAGGAGCTTATCTGTTCGGCAGCGATGGAATTGCTATTCGCAAAGCGCAAATCAGCTTTCGTCAAGGTGTTATCTATTGCAAAAAATCTACCTTGCAGACCGCCGGCTTGGCTCTCCTTTGGCCGGTTGACGGATTTGGAAAGGTGTTATTACCAACGACGACATTGCCTGAAAGGGAAAGGCCTTATATCCTCAATATTGAAATTGCAAGATCAAAATTAATGCAGATTATGAATAAGAGAGAAGAATGGGCTCTTTTTGGTGATGAGGATAAAGAAATAAAAGCATTCAGACAGGCTCAGGATATATTTATTCAAGCTATTCAAAACATTTCTGATGAGAAAAAAGCAGCAAAATTGGCTGATGATTCTTTGAAAAAAGCCGTTATTATCGCGGAAGATATGGCCAATACCCAGGCGGATGTTATGTTCGAAGCCAGAAGCAAAAGTCATGGATTCGGACGAAGTTGTTTGGGTTGTATTATTGACCCGAAACAGACGAATAATAATCAATATCTTAAAAGTTTTCTGAGTCTGTCCGGTTTTGCAACGGTTCCCATCAACTGGGCCGAAATTGAAAAAGAGAAAGGAGCTTATGATTTTGCGTCAATCGATGAATGCATCAATATCTTAAGTCAAAAGAGAATGGTTATCGGTGCCGGACCGCTGCTTTGCTTTTCAAGGAAATACCTGCCGAGGTGGCTGGCGAAAAGCAAGCCGGGGTTTGAAAGGGTACGTGAAGCGTCATATCGGTTTGTATCAAAAGTCGTCTCGCGATACTCAGGTTCTGTCAGGGCATGGCGGGTTATCAGCGGGCTTAATGCCTTCAATCATTTCAATTTTTCCTTTGAGCAGGTCCTCGAAATGACCCGAGCGGCTAACATGGCCGTGAAAGCCGAAGGTGACAGAGCATTAAAAATCGTCGACATCTCGAATCCATGGGGAGAGTATTATGCCAGTGTGCCGAATACCATCTCTCCTTTCGTTTATATTGATATGGTGGTTCAGGGAGGTATAAATTTTGATGTATTTGGTTTGCAATTGAAAGTGGGAAAAGGACTTTCCGGGATGCTTGTCAGAGATATGATGCAAATATCCGCACTCCTTGATCTTTTTGCCTTGATTGGAAAACCGGTTCATATAACCGAGGTAGAGGTACCGAGCACAAGCTCGAAAAAAACGAAAGATTCAAAAGATGCTGGTATCTGGCATCAACATTGGGACGAATCGGTTCAAGCGAATTGGATTAAGGAATTTTATAAAATTGTGCTGAGTAAACCTTTCGTAGATACCATTACCTACGCGCATCTGACAGACAACGAAAGCAATATCATACATAACAGCGGCTTATTGACAAAAGATTTGAAGCCCAAGAAATCCTATGAAGTACTTAAAAAGATAAGAGCGTATATTCACGGCGGCTAAAATAGATTAGCCTGAGCTAGCGGGACATTAAAATGTCTCAAAAAATACTCCGAAAATCTGTCCAAAAAGCTTCTATTACACATATTTTAGCATTCATTATTGCGGCAGGGGTTGCGGTGGTAGTGTGCGTTGCCTTTTTTTCTTGTCTCTCTCTTAAAAAAGTCACCAACAATCGAATAGTTTTAAATGATAAAATCAATCCCAATCATGCCTCTTTGGAGTCACTGGTGAGGTTGCCCGGCATCGGATTGAGCCGTGCGAATGCCGTCATTGCATACCGATGCGAATTCCTAAAGGAATATCCCCGACGGTCTGCCTTTACATATCCGAATGACTTACAGAAAGTTAAGGGCATAGGGCCAAAAACGGTAGAAACCATTATAGCCTATATAAGATTTGAAACCGATGAATTTTGAACATATTATTCATTTGAAAATGAACCGTAGAAATTTCCTGAAATATATTGGTTTTGGTGCCGCTGTGACCGCGATACCGGCTTGTCTCCAGCCGGAATCTGGTCAAGAGAAATTAAAACCGCCGAATATTATATTGCTCATGGCTGATGACCTCGGTTATGGCGATGTGGGGTTCAACGGGAATAAAATCATCAAAACTCCGAATCTTGATGAAATGGCGAAAAATGGAATTAAATTCAACCGTTTTTATGCTGGTGCGCCGGTTTGTTCACCGACTCGCGGGACATGCCTGACTGGCCGTCATAATTTCCGCTATGGTATCTTCTCTGCCAGTATCGGTTACCTGCCGGCTGAGGAAATAACTCTTGCAAAAATGTGTAAGTCACTTGGCTATACAACCGGGCATTTCGGCAAATGGCATTTGGCCCCGATTACCAAAACCGGCCAGACCATGCCGGAGTATTATGAAAACAGAGAAAGAAAATATGCTCCGCCATGGGAAAGAGATTATGACGAGAGCTTCACCACCGAGTGCAACGTGCCAACATGGAATCCCATGGACAGCGAAAGATTTGATGAAGACTCACAACTTGGATTTTTACATAACGGCGTAGAGGTAAAAGATAATCTCTCAGGAGCCTCTGCACGAGTGTTTATGGATCGCGTTCTGCCGTTTATTAACAACGCTGCACAGCATAACCAGCCTTTCATGGCAACAATCTGGTTCCACGAGCCTCACGACCCGGTTGTCGCAGGTTCAAAGTATAAAGCCATGTATTCTGAATACAACGATGATGAACAGCATTACTACGGCTGCATAACGGCCATGGATGAGCAGATTGGACGACTGCGCAGGCTTTTGCAGCGCATTGGTATAGCCGATAACACCATGGTTTGGTTTTGCAGTGATAATGGGCCTGCGCATCTTTCGCAGCCCGGCGGCCCCGCCTGGTGGATGAGACGTTCGAGAGGCGTTACAGGCGGCTTACGCGGACGCAAACGAAGCCTCTTCGAAGGAGGCATTAGAGTTCCCGCGCTATTGGAATGGCCGGCAAAAATACAAAAAGGTCGCAGCGTTGATATGCCATGCAGTACGCTGGATTATTTTCCAACCATTCAGGATTATCTAAATTTCAAAACGCCGCCAAACCGGCCTATTGATGGCATAAGTCTTAAACCCATGATTGAATCAAATATGAGCGAAAGACCAAAGCCGATTCCTTTTTGCTCATTTATCTCGCGAAGGGCTGCACAAGGCTCTCCGCCGTTTGCTTTGATACATAATAATTTCAAACTCTTAACGAATTTATCAGAACATGACGGTGAAGACCTTCTTTATGACCTGACTGAAGACCCGTCAGAATCAATCAACATTGCAAAAGACCACCCACAAAGAGTGGCAAAAATGAAACAACAACTCATGGATTGGTATGATTCCTGCAGAGCCAGTCATTCAGGAACTGATTACGACACACCGTTTACACCTGTTAATACCTTCCCTGAACTTAACGATTAGGATGTGGTACGAGTTTAAACTCCAATTCTATGTGACAGGCTTGTCAAATATTAAATATTGTAAGAGGACACCTTTTATGCTATTGTTTTGACCTGTTTTTAATGATATGGTTATCAATACGAGGTATAAAAAGTTGAAACATGGAAGAATGGGAAATTGAACAACCGTTGGGACAGTGCAGCGGCACCGAAAAAAAAATCGCACCCGGCGATGAATATATTGGCGCGCTGGTGGAAACATCCGAAGGGCTTCAAAGATGGGACTTCTGCCTCGACTACTGGCTTGAGCATAAACCTCAGGTCTATTGCCACTGGAAAACCAGAATACCTCTTCCGGACCAGAAGAAGCACATATTCGTCGATGATGATATGCTTATGGCCTTTTTTGAACGGCTCGAAAATGAGACCGACCCGGAAAAATTGAATTTTCGCTTCGTCCTGGCTTTGATTTTGATGAGGAAAAAAAAGCTGAAATATGATTCAACACGAATCGAAAATAACAGCGAAATCTGGCGACTGAAGATAACGGGAACGGACGATTGCGCCGAAGTGCTGAATCCTCGGATTGATGAGGAACAGATTGAGCAGCTCTCATCCCAGATAGGCCAGATACTTCAAACTGAACTGTAGTTGCAAAAGGGAGACGAGATAATTTTTTACAGAGTATTTGAAAAATCGGTGTTATTGATTGCTTTAACGGCCTTTCTCATTTTAACCGGCTGTGCACCGGACATAAAGGTCAAGATGCCCACCCGGACCTGTCCCGGAAAAGAAAATTCGGCTTACGCTCTGCAGACACTTAATTCGAAGGTATCGGATGTCTCAGCCGTAAAAGGCCACGGCCAATGCCTGCTAAAGTACCAAATCGAGGGAAAAACAGAAAAACTAAATTTTCCTGTAAAACTGTGGGCTCAGCAGTCGGACAGTTTTTACATGCAGGGGGATATCGCTTTTGACCCGCGTGCCCTTGTTGTGGGCTCGAACGAAAAAGAATTCTGGCTTTCCGTCAAACCTAAGGAAATCAGCGGCTACTGGTGGGGCCGATGGGCCGACGGCAACAGAACCGAAGATTTGCTTATCAGCCCGAAGATGCTCCTTGAGGTCCTGGGCATAAGCCCGATTGACTATCAAGCGATTCAACAATGGACGCTCTCAAATAGTGGGGTATTTGATATCCTGGCACAAATCGACGGCTCAGGCAAACTCAGGCAGAAAATTTATGTATACTGTTGCGACTACACCATAAGAAAGGTTGAGTACTTCGATGTTAATGAAGAACTTGCTGCTGTTGTCAAAATGGACAAGTTCAAAAAGTTCTCACAAGACTTAACGGCTCCGACACGGATAAATATTGTATCGAGCAAAGAAGCCGACCCTTATGTTGAAGTCTATATAAACTTGGCCGTTGTTAAACCTACTGAATTGAATGAAAAGCAGCAGCGGGGTTTATTTGTACTCCCGCCAACTAGGGGGTTTAAAAATATCTATAGAATAATCGAGGGCCAAGCAGTCGAACAATATTAACTTTAGACGAGTATAAAGCCGTTTCAGTATTGGGAGTTTATCAATGACCAGACAAAATCTTAAAGATAAAATCGCTTCTGAAGTTCTAATCCTCGATGGCGCAATGGGTACCCAATTAATGGCTCACGGCATCGAAGCCGGCACATGCAATGACTATCTCAATATTGAATCCGCTGATGTAATTCTCGACATCCACAGCGCCTATCTACAGGCCGGTTCTGATGCGGTTATCACGAATACCTTCGGAGCGAACAGAATAACACTCGCACGGCATAATCTCGGCGATAAAGTTGCCGACATTAACACCGCAGCAGCTAAAATAGCACGACAGGCGGCAGGCGAGGACAAATATGTACTGGGCGACATCGGCCCGACCGGAGATTTTTTAAAGCCCTTCGGTTCACTCGAACCCGAATCCCTGAAAGAAGCCTTCGCCGAACAGGCAAAAGCACTACTGGATGGGGGTGTCGATGGTATTATCATCGAGACAATGACTGCCTTGGATGAGTTGGAAATTGCTATAAAGGCTGTAAAGGACATCTCCGTGTTGCCTCTGTTTGTTTCACTTGCCTTTGATGCTGTAAAAGACGGCTTCAGAACAATGATGGGTGTTGATCCTGCGGAAGCGGCAGGGCGGCTGCTGCCCATCAAAGTAGATGCCCTGGGCTTTAATTGCGGCACTCTAACGCTGCGTCAGTATGAAGAACTGGCGAAGACTTATGCCGATATCATCAATGATAAGACATTTCTGCTGGCTGAGCCGAACGCAGGCAAGCCCGAACTGGAGGATGGAAAAGCGGTCTATACGGTAACTGCCGAGGAATTCGCATCTGCCGCTCAGAAAATCCACGAAGCTGGCGCAAGAATCATCGGCGGATGCTGCGGCACTTCACCTGAACATATTAAAGCGGCAGTTAAAAAAATTAGAAAATAAAAGCGGGTGATGATTCTGTCATTTATTTAAGAGGTCTGCAACGGCATTGATGGTCTTCTCAGTCGCCCCCTGATTCCTTCGGATTACCTCCCGGCCGTTTTCCGCAATCGTATGCGCAAAGTCAGAATTTGTCAGACACCTTCGCATCTTTTCCAATAGCTCGTCCTCATCCTGGACCAAAAAAGCGCCTTTTCCGTCCAAGAGGACTTCAACCGTCTGCCTGAAATTAAACGCATGCGGGCCGAACATCGTACATTTGCCTAGAGCCGCCGCCTCCATCATATCCGAACCGCCCATCGGCACGAGCGACCGGCCCACAAAGATAAGCGTCGCCAGTGAATAAAATTTCCGCAAATCCCCCATTGTATCGCCCAGGATAACGGCAGTTTTGTCGGTACATCTTTTATCTGTGTTTTTATATTCACTGTAACGCACATAACTCAGCCCCATCTGTTCTATTAACCGGGCAACCTCCTCGAACCGCTCGGGTTTGCGCGGCACCAACACCAGTCGAAAATCGCTTAACGTTTCATCTTCCTTGAGCTGTTTAAAAACGTCGAGAATAATCTGTTCCTCATCATTACCCGTCCCTCCGGCCACCCAGAGCCTCTCATTATCGATTCCCAGTTGCACCGCCAGCTCATACGCTCCCTTGACCTTATCTGTGACCTCAGCGGTATCATATTTCAATGTCCCGGTAACCACTATCTTCTCCGGCGGTGTGCCGAGCTGGCGAAACCGCCGGGCATATTCCTGTGTCTGAGAAAGGATTAGCGACATCTTTTCGAAGGTTCTTTTCACAAACGGCCTGATTATTTTGTATCGCCCGAAACCCTTTTCGCTGATCCGCCCGTTCACCACAACCACAGGAATATCCAGCTTCTTTGCAATATCAACCAAATTCGGCCAGACCTCCAGCTCCATTAATAGACAAATGGAGGGCTTAAGACGGGCAAAGGCCTTCCGCATAATCCATGAAAAATCCAGAGGAAAATAAAAAACATAAAACCGGTCTCCATACAGCGCGTTGGCGCGGGCATTGCCCGTATCCGTTGTAGTACTGATTACAATCTCATAATCAATGAAGCGTTGCTCAAGTGCCTTGATAAGCGTCTTTGTAGCATTCACCTCCCCGACACTGACGGCATGGATCCAGATGCATTGCTTCTGAGGGAACTTGCGTCTGATATTTCCAAACCGCTGGCCCCAGCCCTTGCGGTACCTTTTTTGCTTAACCGCCCGGTAGATAACTTTCGGGCAAAATCCAATCCCCGCCAGTAAATATAAAAAGTCTATCAATACTCTCATAGAGCCTCTCTAAATAGAATAAGATAATGATATGTACACAAAGGGTATATGTCAAATGGAAAGGATTTTAGCGGCTTGGTGCTGCTATGACGAACAGTTATTCAATACTTTCATACCAGTGTTCAGCAAATACAGCATAATCGGGAAGGTTCACATCACCATCACCTTCCGGCTGCGGTGCCATGTCGCATAGTGGATTCCAGTTGGGCGAGGGCGGTATTGTATTTCCCGTTGAAAGCCACGCGGCCACAAAGGCTTCCAGGTCTAAGTTGTCAACCACGCCGTCTCCGCCTTCGGGTGCAATATCCGCTATAATCCGGCTAATGGCTTCATACGCAAGATAAGGGTTGTCCTGTAATAATAATCCTCCGCCATGAAGAACAAGGTTAAATTCAGTAAAAAGGTTCATCCCTATGATGCCGTCGAGGGTACCCCCTTCAGGTGAGGCTACATCGAGTAAAATCACGGGTACGTTTATGGCGATCAGCCATTCTCCAAAAGCCGGTATCTCAATCTGGTCTAAATAATAACCGTTAACGATTTCAACGGTACCGGTCACGTCAATAATCTCGACTTGAAAATCAGGATAGTCCGGATTAATTCTTAATCGGCTGGCTATCCGATTGCTCATCACCGTAACTTGGGCGCCAGTGTCCAGCATAAATCTGTCTTTATCAAGAGCCTCCTCTCCTTCATCATACAAATCAACACTGTGAACGAAGAAAAGACTCTGAGATAAATTACCGACTATGATTGAAGGGGATAAGGGTTCGAGGGTGAATCCATCAACATTAGGGAGGTACTGAACATTAACGCCACCAAGCGGGCGGAGCTCAAGGGGTATGATATTTGAATAGCTTGGTATACAAGGATCACCAAAATTATAAAAGGTAAGGTCGGGAGAATTGAAATCTTCGCTGTCCTTTGTAACATTTATAATATCATCAACGCTGATTTCTGTTGCATAGTATACAGATAACGGCGATCCGACAGCGGTTGGTAAATCCGGCTCCCCTCCCTGGCCCATTGCGATAGAAACATTCCATTCTCCCACCATCCCCGAGGTATCCTGTAAAGTGCCATCGGGTTCTATCGCACTAAGACCGTCAATGTAGAATCCCAAAGGCTCGCTTACCCATGCATCCACTGTGCCTGTAACTCCGCCAATTTCCGTGATATTGCCTGTGTTTAGACCGGCTGCGAAAATACCGGCGTTAACGGCGGCTTGGTTACCCATCAAATGTGCGCTTGCCCCCGTATCAAATATACCAATGGCGTAATCTTCATCTGGATTGGCAGTTAAGAAAGACCCTTCGATAGTATCGCTGGGCACCGCTACGAAGTTTGCATCCAATTCATCAGCACGTGCATCGGTGATGGAAACCGCGACCAGGGGTACGAAACCATCAATGGGGGGGGAATTGACTACATTAGCAAAGATGGGCTGTTCGACCCTCTCCTCTAATTGAGCCAGCAAATCAGGTTGAATTTTTTCTTTATATACTTTCTTTCGCTTTACCTCCCTTTTTCTAAGCGGCACAGGTTTGTCTTGCGGATAGATAAGCGCCTTGATTTTAGACCCGCCGCTCATACGCAAATCGACCTCTTCTCGCTTCCATGCTTTTCTGGCTGCCAATAGAGGGATACTGCCGAATATGAATATAATCACTACAGCAGCGAGTGTGATTGGGTATAGGTACTTTCGATAGGTAATGTTCATCAGCCCTTGTCCTTAATCAATTTATTATACCAAAATAAATCCATATAATAAATACCAAAGTCCTGCTTATTTGATTCCCTTTTATCTATTCGCTTGCGGAACCGGCTTTTTTGTGTAAAATAGGGGTTGGAAGCCGATATAGTCCGGTATCAATAATTAATGTCTCTGAATTATGAAGGTAAAAAATTATGGAAAAGGCAAAAATTTTAATCGTCGATGATGACCCGGATATCACAGAAGTCATGAAGCTGGTTCTCGAAAAGGAAGGTTATAATGTCGCGACCGCACGTGACAGCAAAGTCGCCCTTCAGTCGGCCACAACCGAAAAGCCGGACCTCATCATTTTGGATGTGATGATGGACACAACCCAGGAGGGATTTCTCTTTTCCAGAGAGCTCAAACACAATCCAGACTTTGAGGGGATACCCATCCTTATGATTACGGCCATCAAGGAAAAAACAGGGATCGATTTCAAAGAGGCGGCTGGTGATGAAAGCTGGCTGCCGGTCGAGGAATTTCTCGACAAACCGATAAAACCGGAAGTGCTTCTCAGTAAAGTCCGGGAACTTTTACCTGAAAGTTAATGTCTGCTCAAACCCATGGAAATCCTTCTTGAAAAAACGTCTCTTACCAAAAGGGCCTTCTGGCTGGTCACAATCAGGTGGCTGGCGATTATTGCGCTGTGTATTGCCGTTTTCACAGCCGGCTCGATGTTGAATATATCATTACCCGCCACAGAACTCTATGTTCTGGCCGCCGTTGTTTTTGTCTATAATCTGTTTCTCTACCTTGCCTTAAAATATTTCTCAAAAGCTGAGGATGATGAATCCTTCAAGCCGGTCAGACGTCTGGTCACGCTTCAAATTACCATAGATTTTGTTATTCTGACAATGATTCTGCATTTTTCAGGGGGCATTGAAAATCCATTTTACCTGTATTTTGTCTTTCATATGATTATCGCAAGCACGTTGTTATCCGTCAAGCAAAGTTACCTGCAGGCCACCTTTGCTCTGGTTATATTCGGTTCCCTCGTACTGCTTGAGTATCAGGGGATTGTGCCTCATTACAACCTGACCGGCTTTGTCAATGATACGTTATATCAAAATCCTTTGTTTGTCCTCGGAACACTTTTTGTTTTGGCGTCTACGCTGTATATGGTTGTGTATATGACCACCTCTATTGTCTCACAGCTTCGTAGTCAGCAGGAGAAATCGGAAAAGGCAAATATCCTGCTGGTGGAAAAAGACCGCTTGAAAGATGAATATGTTCTTCGCCTGACGCATGATATAAAAGGTCATCTGGCTGCGATTCAAAGCTGTCTCGATGTGGTGGACAAGGAAATGGTGGGTCCCTTGAACGAGCAACAGTCTGATTTCATTGAACGAGCTCACCGACGAGCGGATAAGTGCTTGTTTTTTATTGGTGCGCTGTTGAGGCTCACACGAATGAAAATGACCGGTGAGTTGGAAATGGACTTTTTCCCCCTCAAAAACACTATCTTTAACGTTATCGCTTCCGCCGAGAACAGAGCTGCTGAGAAAAATATCAAAATTACATATCAAATCGATCCGAAGATTGACCAGTTATACGGAGAGCAGGTCCTTATCGAAGAGACGATAATGAACCTGTTGTTTAACGCGATTAAATACACCCCTTCAGGCGGCGAGGTTGAGCTTAATGTAAAACAGCTTGATGATGGCGTACTCGTGCAGGTCTCGGATACCGGCATTGGCGTTCCCACCGACCAGCTCGAAGATATTTTCGATGAGTTTCACAGGGCCGAAAATGCCAGGAAAATCGAAAGAGACGGTACCGGTCTGGGACTTTCTATCGCAAGACAGGTCATACATAGGCACGGCGGAAAAATCTGGGCACAAAACAACCCCAACGTTGGAAGCACCTTCTCGTTCATTCTGCCGGCCAAACCGAAGAAGATATAATAGCATATCCTGAAAAAATATATCGTGTTGTATATGTCTTTTTCTAAGACTATCTTGTCGATAATAACTTCTTATGTGATAATATCTTAAGGGAATCAATAAATTTTAGAATTTGTGAATTATTTCACAAATCCCCTTGACATGCTTGACTTTGTTTTAGTAAATTGTAATCAAAGCGAATCTGTGAATGTGAACACAGGTGCGAGTTTTGATAAAAAATGAAATATCGCAGGATTCCAGACGAAACGATAAGGAGACTCCCGATTTATCTAAGGGTCGTTTCAATCCTCATCTCTCAAAACAATCAAAATGCATCGAGTAAACAAATTGCGGATATGCTTGGAGTCAACCACTGGCAAGTCAGGAAGGATTTCTCGTATTTTGGTGATTTCGGGACGCCGGGCGTGGGCTATGAATTGGAAAAATTAAAGAAACAAATAAAGAAAATTCTTAAACTGGATAAACCTCATAAAACGGTCCTCATCGGTGTCGGAAATCTGGGTTCAGCGGTTTTAGCATATCCGGGTTTTAAGGAATACAGCTTCAATATCGTAGCAGCCTTTGATATCGACTCCAAAAAAGTGGGAAAGAAAATCAGCGGTATAACGATAGAACATGTATCTAATCTGAAATCGTTGGCAAAAAGGGAAATCACAACGGCGATTATTGCCGTTCCTGAAGAGGCTGCCCAGCAAACTGCTGACGGTCTCGTTGAAGCCGGCGTGAAGGGGATTTTAAATTTTTCCCCCCGGCACATTACGGTTCCCAAAAAAGTAAAAGTCATATCCATTGACATTGCAATGGACCTGGCACGATTGCCGTTTTATATGCCGGCTCATTAATTTTTAATAAGGCGAAAAGATGGAAACAGTATTTATCAGTAATCTAAAAAATCTGCTGGATGCACTGGCAAAGGATATGGACGTATACGTTCCTAAAAAAACCTCGGAGCACTATACATTTACCGCATATGACCCCAATGCTTCCTGCCCGGTGGAGTTTAATGATATCCGCACGTGTGAGCCGGTAAAGGAATTCTTCTTTCCCGTCCGTGAATCCGCAGCGGTGTATCCGTCACCCTCGCAGCCTGATGAAATAAGACCTTTTGCGGTATTCGGTCTAAAGGAATGTGACCTGCGTTCGATTGAAATACTGGATAAAGTCTTCATCGAAGACGATTTCGTCGACCCGCTTTATACCGCCAGACGGGATAAAATGTTTATCATCGCGTCGGATTGTACCGAGCCCGGTGAGACCTGTTTCTGCAATATTTTCGGATCTTCCGGGCACCCTCAGGCCGGTTTCGATTTGAATGTCGCAAAAATAAAGGATGGATTTATTATTGAGTCAGGCTCTCAAAAGGGAAGAGACTTCCTGGCGGCAAATTCGAACCTTTTTGCGGATGCTCCCCATGCTGCTGTTGGAGAAAGAGACGAGAATAGGAAAAAAACATTAAATCAACTCGAAAAGAACAACGCTGACTTAAAATTTGATGCCTCTCTGAAAGAAATCGTAGAAGATATTGATGACACCGAAATCTACGATAAAGCCGCCGAAACATGCATCGAATGCCAGGCCTGCACACGTGTTTGTCCGACCTGTCATTGCTTTTATCTGTACGATACTTCACAGAAGGATTATTTTGCGAAGATGAAAATGTGGGACAGTTGCATGCGAATGGCTTACGCCGCTGTGGCAGGGGGGGAAAATCCGAGAAAAGTGCTTGGAGATAGAATGCACCATCGAATGCTACACAAATTTGTTTATTTCCTTGAACGGTACGGCCTCGATATGTGCGTTGGATGCGGCCGCTGCGTGGATGCCGATGCCGGGGGGATGGATATCAGAAATCTCTTTAAGCAATTAGATGAACAAAGAAAAGCTAAAACCTAAAAGGTACAAAGAAGAAAAATGAGCGAAAATCCTTATCAACCCATTAATGCCGAAATCATTGATATCATCGATGAATCACCGACAATCAAAAGCTTCGTGGTCTTAACCGAGGAAGCTTTCCGCTTTAAAACCGGCCAGTTCGTTGAATTGACTCTCCCCGGCGAAGGCGAGGCACCCTTCACTCCTTCTTCTTCGCCATCTGAAACAGAGCAGATGGAAATTACTATCATGAAGGCCGGTCGGGTTACTGCGTTGCTCCATGAATGCCGGAAGGGTCAGAAAGTGGGAATCCGGGGTCCGTACGGTAATGGCTATCCTATCGATGATTTTGTCGGCAAAGAAGTTTATATCGTCGGCGGGGGTGTCGGCCTGGCACCGATACGTTCCCTCTTTTTAACCCTTGTCGACAGAATTAATGATTTCAAGAAGGTTGTCTGCCGTTACGGTGCCAGAACACCGCAGGACTTCATTTACAAAGAAGCACTTTTTAACGAGTGGCAGAACATAAAAGGCGTCGATATGAAGCTGACTGTCGATCAGGCAAACGGAGATTGGGACGGTCATGAAGGAGTCGTTACCACCATTTGCGACCCGAAGGACGTAAACATCAATAATGCGGTTGCGGTCATATGCGGTCCGCCGATTATGATGAAATACGCAACGTTCAAAGTAGTCGAATTCGGCTTCAAGCCCGAGAATATATACCTCTCCATGGAAAAAAATATGAGCTGCGGAATCGGGAAATGCGGCCACTGTATGCTCGGAAAATATTATGTATGCAAGGATGGTCCGGTCTTTACCTATGACCAGATAAAAGGCTATTCTAAAATTTGGGATTAAAATAAGAGATATAGAACAATGGCAGAAAAACTTGTAATTGATTTGGCGAAGTGCAAACTGCAGGAAGAATCAAATGTCCTGTGCTCTTACAAGCACCATCCTCAAAATACGGGATTTGATGCGCTGCTTGAAAAAATACGTTTCGCCCTGATTTGCCGCAGATGCGAAGCAGCCCCCTGTATCAATGCCTGTCCTCGCGGTGCCCTGGAAAAAGTAGAAACCGAAAACAACGACGCCGGAATTCTCCAACGCGCCAATATGCTCTGTACCGGCTGCGGCTCCTGTGCGATGGCCTGTCCCTTCGGAACCATTTACACCGACCTGATTCCATTCCCTTCCAGCGTCTGTGATGTCTGTAAGGGAAGGTTAAAACCCGGTGAAAAACCCTTATGCGTTCAGACCTGTGACGATGATAGTATAGACTACAGAGAAGTTGACCTGAGCAAGGAAAAAGACCTTGTCGAAGTGTTTGATGATATCGTTGTAAGAGTTGCGGGCGGCACCACGTGGGAGCCGTTCTTAAGACAAACTCAAGAGGCATAAAATATGGTTGAGCAAACATTACATAATATACTTTGGTTATTAGTTTATCCGGGCTTTATATTCACCCTTGCCATTGGAGTTATTGCTTCCTATGTTGTTCGAAAGGTATCCGCCCTTGTTCAATGGCGTGTAGGTCCGCCTGTTATTAAAGAAGGTCGCATACTTCAATCCTTCTATGACATCATAAAACTGCTTGGGAAGGAAACCCTTATCCCAAGAGATGCCCAACAGATTGTCTTTCTGGCGGCACCGCTTGTCGGCTTTGCGGGTGTGCTGCTGCTTTCGACGATGCTCTGGAGAATCTCCTTTACGGGCCAGCCGTACATCGGAGATATCATCGTGGCTATGTATTTGTCCATTTTACCCTCTCTGGCCCTAATTCTCGGCAGCAGTGCGTCGGCTAGTCCGCATGCCGCCGTCGGTACAGGCCGTGAAATGAAGCTTGTTATGAGCTACGAACTTCCCCTGGCTCTTGCTTTTATCGTCGTCATTATAAAAACAGGCGGCACGTTAAACCTTGCTGCAATCGCCGCCAGTGAACCGGCGCCGATTTGGAGTATCTCCGGTTTTCTGGCTTTCTTTCTTGCCTTGCTTTGTATTCAGGCCAAGCTCGGCTTCGTCCCATTTGATATTGCGGAAGCTGAAACCGAACTCGGCAGCGGCGTCCTCATGGAATACTCCGGCGCCTTGCTGGCTATCTGGAAAATGATGCAGGCGATGATGCTCGTTGCGCTGCCTCTTTTATTGGTGATGATATTCCTTGGCGGATTCCATGTCAGCACACCGTGGCTAACATTAGTCGGAATATTAAAATACGTCCTTATTCTTGTTTTGATAATCCTGATAAAAAATACAAATCCGCGCGTCCGGATCGACCAGGCCATGAAGTTTTTCTGGGTCTATTGCGGCATTGCTCTGGCTGTGGCTGTTGTTCTTGCGATGTGTGGAAATTATTACAATATTAGTTGGCTGTAAGGTGAATCTATGAGTTGGAAAATGTGGTCACTGAAAAAATCGCCCTGGGTTTTTCATGTCAACAGCGGTGCGTGCAACAACTGCGATATCGAAATCGTCAACTGCCTGACCCCTAAATACGATATCGAGCGATTCGGTATCAAGCTGGTGGGCTCGCCGCGGCATGCGGATGCTTTGCTGGTGACCGGCGTTGTTACAAAACAGGCAAAACCACGCTTGCTCGAAGTCTACCGTCAGACGCCGAAACCCTGCGTTGTTTTCGCCATCGGTGCCTGTGCCTGTGATACCGGCATCTTCCGCAACGGCTATCATGTGGCCGGACCCGTTGATAAGGTCATCAAAGAAGAAGACCCGAACGCGATTGTCGTTTTTGTACCGGGCTGCCCGCCGAAACCGGAAGCAATGATATCAGGCGTTGTCAAGGCACTGGCCGCTCTGCCCGCATAAAAGGTGAAAATTATGAAGCAGCAGGAACTGGAAAATAAACTCGAACAAATAAAAGATAAACTTATCGGTATCGAGAAGAAAAGCGATACCCGCATCTATCTGGACTGTGAGTCTGAGAATGCTCCGGATGTCTGCAGATACCTCTTCGAAGATGTTCCGTTGAGATTTGTAATCGTTACCGGCATAGATGCCGAACACGCTTTCGAAATGCTTTACCATTTCTCGAATGACGAAACCGGCACCGTTGTTACCGTCAAGGCGTTCATCCGTGAACGCGAAAACCCGTCTATCGAATCCGTTGCACCTTTTATCCCCGGTGCTGAATGGATTGAAAGGGAAGTCCATGACATTCTCGGTATCGATATCAAAAATCATCCGAATCTAAAACGTTTAATTCTGGCTGATGACTGGCCGGAGGGTGTTTATCCTTTAAGGAAAGAAGTGAAACAATGAAAACAACAAAAGAAATGCATAAACCCATCCTGGCGGTTGGTCCCTTCCATCCTCTGCAGGAAGAGATGGAATTCTACCAGCTTACCCTTGATGGAGAAACCGTAACGGATATTGACGTGAGAATTTCATATAATCACCGGGGAATTGAAGGCGTCAGCGAAACCCTTCAGTTCGACCAGGTACCCTTCCTTGTGTCGCGGGTTTGCGGTATTTGCTCAGCCTCACACCCCCTGGCCTATATCAACGCCGTTGAAGAGATTGCCGGAATCACCGCTCCCGAAAGAGCACAGTATGTTCGCGTCATCATTAATGAGCTTGAACGGATACACAGTCATTTGCTCTGGGTTGGTCTCGGCGGACACTTCATTGGCTACGACACCGTCTTTATGTGGGCGTGGAAGTATCGCGAACCCGTGCTGGACATCCTTGAAGAGATTACCGGCAACCGTAATAATTACGGCAATGTTAAAGTCGGCGGCTGCCGCGAGGATATCCCCGATGAACAGATACACAAGATTCTCAAAGACCTGGATGACATTGAAAAAAATACGGACTTGCTTATAAAGGCCGTCCTCGACGACCCTATTATCCATGCACGGTTGAAGGGTGTCGGGATACTAACCAAAAAGGATGCGATTGATTATGCAGTCACCGGTCCGACCGCCCGCGGAAGCGACATCGCAATCGATGTCAGGGCTGATGACCCTTATGCAGCTTACGGTGATTTAGACTGGAATGTTATCTCCCAGCCGGAGGGTGATGTTTTCGCAAAAGCGGTTGTGAGATTATTGGAAGTCCAGGAGGCAATAAAAATAATCCGACAGGCTTTGAAAAAGCTTCCTAAAGGTCCTGTGGCTATCGAGGTCAAGGAAATACCTGCCGGCGAAGGATGCGGTCGCGCTGAAGCCCCGCGAGGTGAAACCTTCCATTATGTCCGCAGCGACGGCGGAAACAGACCCGTCCGACACAAAATAAGGGCTCCCAGTTTTGTTAATGTTCCCTCCTTCAAAGCATCCTGTATCGGAGAGGATATCGCCGATGTAACAATCACATTGGCTGCGGTCGACCCATGCTACAGTTGTACCGAACGGTTGGCCGTCGTCGATAGCCATAGTCATATAACCCACACGTATGAAGACCTCATGCAGCTCAGCCGCCGCAAAACCGAAAGGATAAAAAAGGAATTAGGTTATACGGGTTTGAAGATGGAGGATTTACACATTGGATAAAATTTTGCTATACCCCATAATGCTGCCGATTATCGCGGGCTTTGTAATGCTTTTTCTGCCCAGGCGAATAAACTCGCTCTGCAAACCTTTGACCCTGCTTATCTCCATAGCGGTATTGGCCTTAAGTATAAACATCTTTATGACTCCTGAGAAGACCGGCCTTGATTTATCCTATTCGATTCTTCAAATCGATAACTTCAATCTTGACCTGGTTCTGAATGCAAGACCTCTCAGCTCGTTCATCCTTGTTTTTGCGGCTCTTTTCGGCCTGCTGATAACAATCTATTCATTGAAGTTCGGAGCGGCGGAAAACCGCCCGAACATTTTTTACGGCTCGATACTCCTGACCCTCGGCGGTGCCGCCGGTATCCTTCTTTCTGACCATTTGCTCTTTCTGCTTATTTTCTGGGAAATTGTAACCGCTTCGTTATATCTTCTAATCACAACGGGCGGCCCAAACAGCAACTTCGCCGCCACCAAGAGCTTCGCAATGATAGGTGCTTCCGATGCCGCCTTCCTGCTTGGAATTGCTATGGCTTGGGTGATTTCGGGAACCTTTCTTGTTTCCGAGATGAATATCGCAACCTCATCGACCGTTTCGATTGTAACATTCCTGTTGCTTATGCTGGCGGCTATCACCAAGGCAGGTTCCTTGCCGTTGCACACATGGGTGCCGACAAGCGGAGAATATGCTCCGGTTTCTGTTATGGCACTCCTGCCCGCCGCCATCGACAAGCTATTGGGTATTTATCTGCTGGTTCTTATCGTTACAAAAATCTTTGAGTTAAATTCAGCCCTCTTGAGTATCATCCTGGCGCTGATAGGTTCCGCTACTATCATCATCGCGGTTATGATAGCCATGGTGCAGCATAACCTCAAAAGACTCCTTTCATACCATGCCGTCAGCCAGGTTGGTTATATGATTCTCGGAATTGCAACAATGACTCCGATAGGTATAGCCGGTGGTATCTTTCATATGCTTAACAATGCAATCTATAAATGCTGTTTGTTTCTGTGCGGCGGAGCCGTCGAAGAAGTCACAGGCACAGCAGAGCTTGACCAGCTCGGAGGGTTGGGTAAGAAAATGCCCATTACCTTTGCTGCCTGCCTCATAGCCGCTTTGAGTATTTCCGGGATACCCCCTTTGAATGGTTTTGTTTCAAAATGGATGGTTTACCAGGGTGTGATTCAAATGGGTAATGAAGCTGAAATCGGAGGGGCGGCACTCTGGCCGCTCTGGCTCACCGCCGCTATCTTCGGCAGCGCCCTTACGCTGGCATCATTTGTGAAAATTATCCACTCGATTTTCCTCTCACGTCAGCCTGATGATTTAAAGGAAACAAAAGAGGTCCCGTCGCTTATGTGGCTGCCCATGGTTATCTTGGCTGCACTTTGTATTTTATTTGGTGTGTATTATACATTCCCGCTCAGGGGATTTATTTATCCCGGACTGGAAATGTTTGAACCTCAAACGATCAGCCTATGGCAGTCAGGGCTTGCGACGGTCCTGCTAATCATCGGAATCATACTGGCACTGATTATTATGTTCATTGCCCGCACCGCCAAACGTACACGTTCGGTCTCCACATGGATTTGTGGCGAAGTCCAGGACAATGATGATATCATAATCCCGGGAACACATTTCTACAAGACCGTCTCCTCGATGGGAGGATTAAAACAGCTTTATAAAGGCCAGGAAAAGGGTCACTTTGACCCGTACGACCAGAGTGCAAAATGCGGCCTCGGTCTGACACGATATCTCAGATGGCTTCACTGCGGTATATTACCTGTTTATTTAACCTGGGTGACGTTGGGATTACTGATTGTATTATTTATCGTATGTAGAATTTGGTGAGGATAATTATGGAAATCTTTTATGCCCTACTCATCTTTATGATTATAGCGGCGATTGTGGCAACGGAAACCAATAACCTGCTTAGCTCCGTTATTTGCATCGGAGCCATTGGTTTTGGAGCCTCGTTAATGTTTTTGTTTCTCAAAGCTCCCGATATCGCCATCACCCAGATTGTTGTCGAGGTGCTCGGACTGATTATCCTCATCCGTGCGACAATCACGCGCGACCTGACCTTTATTACCGGAGACAGGGAATTCTTCGCGGTCGTTGTTTCTGTCGTGGTTATTTTTGTTATCTTTGTGGTAGGCATTGTGATATTTGAAACCGAGGCCTTCCCTCGGTTCGGAGAGCCTGTCTTCGCACAAATTGCGGATTCGGCATCCGAAAGATATATCAGTCAGGGTTTAAACGAAACGGGTGCTGCCAACCTTGTTTCGTCGGTCATTCTGGATTACCGGGCCTATGACACGCTCGGTGAAGTCACGGTCCTCTTTACCTGTATTATAGGCACCCTGGTGATCCTAAGGTATCCAAGTCGAAAAACGCTGGAGGTATCCATAACATGAAAGGTATGACGGTTATTGTCAAAACCATCAGCAGTTGGGTAAAGATTCTCATCTTTATCTTCGGTATTTATATTATTCTTTTCGGCCATCTTTCACCGGGAGGAGGCTTTCCCGGCGGAGTCATTCTGGCTTCTTCCTTCATCCTGCTTATGCTGGCCTTCAGCCGCCAGGAAGCGGAGAAGTACTTCCCGCTGTCGGTAGCGTCAAAGTTTGATTGTATCGGGGCCTTATTGTTTATTCTTCTTGCGCTGATGGGATTAGGATTTGGTATCAACGCTTTCTTCTGGAATTTTCTCCAGCAGGAGTATCTGGCTGCCCACGAGACTGTGCTGAAACTTATCAGTGCGGGTTCTATACCCTTGTACAATATTTTCATTGGATTAAAAGTGTGCGCATCATTATTTCTTGTTATTGTTGTGTTGTCGATGACCCGGCCGGAATTACCGTCCGAACAGGAACAACACCTGGAGGAATGATGTTGTTGTAGGTATTGAATGAATGCTTAAACAGATGAACAGAATAAAACAAATAATAGTCAGGAGTAAGAGCTGATGATTTATGCTTTGTGCTTTCTGTTATTTATGATTGGTCTTTATTGCACGGTGGTCAAAAAGAACATGGTCAAGATTGTTCTTGGTATTCTGGTTATGGAATATGCCGTGAACCTTTTTCTGATACTGCTCGGCTTTAGAACGAAAGGCGTAGCGCCGATTATCGACCGTCACGCCCTTGAGGGCGGGCAGCTTACTGAGCTTTTTGTCAATACATCGGTCGACCCGCTGCCCCAGGCACTTGTACTGACCGCGATTGTCATTAGTCTCGGCTCCCTGGCATTAATCATTTCTGTATGTATCCGAATCTATAATAAATACGGCACCTTCGACATAACCCAGATTAGGAGGTTGAAAGGATGAACATACCCCTGCCGCTTTTTGTTGCTGTTCCGTTGTTCGCGGCCTTTGTACTGCCGATTTTTGGTAAAAAGGGAAAAAGTGCCGCAACCTTCCTGGCCAATGTTGTTACGTTGGGATTGGTTGCAATGGCCGTCTCAACGCTTGGGCGAACCGCTGTCTATCAAATTGGACGATGGCCTATCCCTTTCGGCATCAATCTCGTCCTCGACGGTCTGAGTTCTCTGGTTCTGGTTGCCGTAACCGTGGTCAGCGCGGCGGCGATGCTTTTCAGCGTCCGGTATATGGAACAGTACACGGCTAAATCGAAGTTCCTTTGCCTGTTTATGCTCATGGTGGCCGGTATGAACGGTGTGGTGCTCTCGGGTGACATGTTCAACCTTTTTGTATTCATTGAAATCGCATCGCTGTCGTCTTATGCCCTTGTGGCGTTCGGATGTGAGGCCGAAGAACTCGAAGCCTCGTTCAAGTATATGGTTCTGGGTCAGATTGCTTCGCTGTTTATACTTTTTGCCGTGGCGATTACGTATGCCCAGACGGGTTACCTCAATATGGCGTATATTTCTCAGTCCGTCGCTGCTTCGGGAATGTCAAAAGGACTCTATTTTGCCGTGGCGCTCTTCATCGTTGGTTTCGGCCTCAAGGCAGCCCTGGTTCCCTTTCACGCCTGGCTGCCGGATGCACATCCTTCCGCACCTGCGCCTATTTCTGCCATGCTGTCGGGTGTCCTCATTAAAACATTAGGCGTCTATGCTCTTGCAAGGGTTTTGTTCAATGTCTTTGGTATCTTTACCCTTTCAGACTTGCATATTGAAATCAGTTGGATTATAATCGGCCTGGCGATATTGAGCATGATAACCGGTGCCTTTCTTGCATTCGGCCAGACGGATATCAAAAGACTGATGGCATACTCCAGCGTTAGCCAGGTTGGGTATATTGTCCTTGGCCTCGGCCTTGGAGGTCTTATCATCTCAAAGGGACTTAATCCCGCCTGGGCGTTGCTGGCGCTTCTCGGCGGCTTGTTTCATCTGGTCAATCACTCGGTCTATAAATCTCTGTTGTTTTTGTCCAGCGGTTCTATTCAGATGTCGACGGGGACACGCGATATGACACAAATGGGCGGTCTGGCAAATAAACTTCCCGTCACGGGGACAACCGCTACGATTGCCTCCGCCGCTATCGCAGGCGTACCGCCGTTCAGCGGTTTTTGGAGCAAGCTGATTATCGTTATCGCCGCCGTACAAGCACATTATTACTGGATTGGCGCTGTTGTTGTCTTTGTAAGTTTATGTACTCTGATTATGTATTTGAAACTTCAGAAAAATGTTTTCCTCGGTGAACTACCGGAGAATTTGAAAGATATAACCGAACAAAAGGGCACGATGAAAATCTCACTTATTGTGCTTGCTGTCCTGTGTGTGGTCATGGGACTATTGCTGCTGGTGCCTGCACTGAAGGAAGGTGTCCTTGAACCTGCCGCACAGTCACTCGCCAGCGGCGCCGAATATGCCGTGAATGTAATACAGATGGCTCGATGATAAAGGATTAAACTATGAAACGTCAAATAACATATTTCTTTGTCGGACTTGTCGTGTGGCTGCTGTTGACATGGTCACTAGAGCCGCAGTTTGTTATTGCCGGTATTTTGGCCTCATTATTGATATCGGTTATCTTTCATGAGATACTGCCTAAGGAACACATTGTGTTCTATTCGCCGGTCCGTATCTTCTGGGTACTGGTTTACCTGCCTGTGTTCTTTTATTATGTGTTGGTGGCCAACCTCGACGTCGTTTATCGTGCACTGCATCCGGCGATGCCCATAAAACCCGGGATCGTGAAAATAAGGACCAATCTAAAGACGGACTCCGGCATCACCGCACTCGCCAACTCGATTACCCTCACGCCGGGCACATTAACCGTTGATGTCACGGATGACGGCTTCCTTTATGTACATTGGATTTATGTCAAATCCCAGGATGTCGAAGAGGCGACCCAGAAAATCGCGCAGCGGTTTGAGTATTTTTTAGAAAAAATTTTTGAATAGAAAGGGCCCTGATGATGTTAGTGTTATTTTTAATTGCTTTGGTCGCTTGTTGTTTTATGTGCCTCTATCGTATCGGCCGGGGCCCAAGCGCACCCGACAGGACCGTCGCTATTGACATCCTCGGCATCGTCGTCGTCGGTTTTTGTTCGATACTCGGCATCTACACCGGCAAGCATTTCTTTCTCGATATTGCTATCGCCTGGTCCCTGCTCAGTTTCATCGGAACCATAGCATTAGCTAAATTTCTGGAGGGCAGACATTTTGATGAATGAAATAATAGGCTATATATTGATGACGGTAGGAATTCTTTTTGATGTTTTCGGCTGTATCGGTCTGGTGAGGTTTCCCGATGTGTATAACAGACTGCAGGCCGCCACCAAGTGCGTGACGTTGGGTACTATTCTCTTGTTGGTTGGTGCGGGTCTCTTCGGCGGCCAGGGTATAATTTTTGCCAAGGCGTGTATCTGTGCATTCTTCATTATCTTGACCTCTCCCACAGCGGCCCACGCCATCGCAAAGGGCTCACACGCCTCCGGCGTAGAGCTCTGGGAGGGCACGGTCGTTGATAAATATGCCGAAGATAAAAAGAAATAATAGCTTTATAAATCAGGAGTTTTAAATTGCGTATCCCAAAACCGAAATTACGAGAATTAAAGGAAGCCGTGATAGCCGTCAAATCAACGCTGACCGGAAAACGCTTCACCACCCATTTTCCTTATAAACCCATCCAAGTCCCCGAAAGACTCCGAGGCAAGCCCGAATTCGACCTCGATAACTGCATCGGCTGCGGGGCGTGCGTCAACGTCTGCCCGACCGCAAACTGCCTGACCATGGAAGATGACCTCGAGGCCGACCCGCCTGTTCGAAGAATAACTCACAGAACGTACGCCTGCATCTTCTGCGGAAACTGCGAGGAAAACTGCACCACGGAAAAAGGCATAAAGCTGTCCAAAACGTGGGACCTGGCGACTCTCGACAAATCCGAATTGGAGGAAACACACGAATTTGAGCTGCAGATTTGCGAAAAATGCGGCGCGAACATCGGCCCCAAGAAACAGCTTGTCTGGCTCTATGAAAAACTCGGCCCGCTGGCGTACACCAACCCCTCATTGCTGCTGGCGAAAAGCAAGGACCTGCACCTGAAACTCAAGGACATACCGACACCGCCGCAGGAGACGGCAAAATCCGCTGACACCAGCGACTTTATGCGCATTCTGTGCCCGGTCTGCAAGTGCGAGCTGAACATCCGGCTTTAAGGTGACAATGAGCGGTGAATCTGAGATATTCGAGCAGCTTAAAAATCTCGCCGGCTTGAAGACTCTTATCCTCGGAGTCGGCCAGATATTAAAAGGCGACGATGGAGTTGGTCCCATACTGTGCCAAAAACTCAGCGGCAGAATCTCTGCGGACATTATGGAAGCCGGCACCGTTCCTGAAAACTACATCCAACCTATCATAAAACAGGCTCCCGAAAATCTTTTTGTTATCGACGCAATAGATTTCGAAGCTGAACCCGGGACTATAAAAGTATTTCCTGCAGAGCAGCTTAGCTCAGCCGCTTTTTCAACCCACACCCTATCACCCCGGCTTTTTATCGACCTCATCAGGCGGCAGCTCGACGTGAATGTTCACCTCATCGGAATTCAGCCCGCCAATCTAGAATTCGGACAACCGCTTTCCCCTCCCGTATCTGAAGCGTTAGACATCCTCGTAGGGTTATTTGTTAAAATCTTTCCGCCCCGGCGATCCGCCCCCTAAAGCTCACAGTCATGATGCACCCAGTATCTTATTCTTTATCAACTACCAGAGTTTGAAAATCACATTAACAATTGGGGCTGATTCCAGAATCAAAAGGAGTATTTCAAATCCACACATCAACAGTTCCTTTTGTCATAAAGTCTGCTTATAACCCTTTCCTCAAGATTCCGGCTAACTCATCATCAGCCAACTCGATCGGGTTACCTTTCATGCTGCTTGCCTGCTTGGCTTTGTCCGCAATTCGCTTGATATCGTCCTCTTGCAAGCCATATTTTCGCAATCCCGGCACAGCCAGTGCTTCACAAAGCTGCTGTATCCAACTAACGGCGTCTTGAGCCTTTGCGCCTGCTTGTTCTGTAAGAATCTCTGCTATCTCATCGAACCGCTTTAAGAGATATGGTTGCTTTGCCCGGCCCTCTAAGGCCTTCACGTTCGCCACAAACACAAAAGCAAGCAGCCTTGCACATATCACGCCGTGTGGCGCCTCAATTTCTCCTCCCAATGGTCCGGCAAAACCATGCACGGCCCCCAGCTTCGCATTGGCGAGTGCCAGCCCGCCGAACAAGCTCGCAACCGCCATATCCTGGCGTGCCTCTTTATTATCCCCATCCTCATAAGCCCTTCTCAATGATCTGGCAGCTCGCTTTAAACCCTCCCGGCATATCCCGTCCGTTAAAGGGTTGGCCTTCTTTGAAGTATACGCTTCTAAAAGCTGCGTCAGAGCGTCCAGGCCGGTGCTTGCCGTCACCTCCGGCGGCATCGAATAAGTCAGCTCAGGGTCCACCAGCGCAACGGTCGGCAGCATAAAAGGGCTTCGCATACTCACCTTCACCTTTTTCTCCGGTACCTTTAGCACAGCGTTTCGAGTTACCTCCGCTCCCGTGCCTGCCGTAGTGGGTAATGCAACATGCGGTGCTGTCCGGTTTGCAATCTTTTGTCCATTTCCGACAACCTCCAGGTAATCCTCGAGCTTCCCTTTATTTCTCATCATCGCGGCCACTGCTTTACCCGTATCAATCACACTGCCACCGCCTATGCTGATGACAAAATCGCATCTTTCTCTCTTAGCTTTTTCCACGGCTGCTCTAACCGCCTCCACGGTCGGCTCACCGCTGTTGCTGAAGCTCCGATACTCTATCTGTGCATCTTTTAGCTGCTGAAAAACCGCACTGGCTCTTTGTTCATCTTTTCCAGTAATAACAAAGGCCTTTCTTCCGAAAGTAGGGGCTATGTCCCTCAACGCCTTGACCTTGCCCTCACCGAATATTATCCGCGCTGCTGTCGCAAACTCGAATTCCATCGTTATCCCCAGCTCGCTTCATCAGGATAAACGTTGCTGTACTTGACACTGCTTCTTGGCTCGGCCATCATTGCTTCGACTGTATCCCGCCACTTTTTATAATGTTCTGTTTCCTTGTGCCTCGCCGGGTCGTCAGGCGATCGGTACACTTCGACTAATACAAACCGCGTCGGGTCTTCGTTCTGCTGGATCACATCGAACCGCGCGACACCCGGTTCATTAATGCTGTTGCCCGCGTTCTCAACCGATGCCTTCTTGAACGCCTCAACGCAGTCCTCTTTAACATGAACATGTACATGCACAATCAGCATAAGTCACCTCCCAATGCTTTTAGGTTCTTTCAGCCGGATAGCAGCCTCTGTCAATCGCGTTTAACGTAAGTCACGCCGTAAGGCAGAATATTTTTCTTAACCAAATTTTTTCCAAGCTGGTCGATAGACCAGATTTCCAGCAGCTTGCCATTTTCAGCATAGCTATAAATTTCACCCCCATCTTTGTCAAAAAGAAGGTACGAATATCGATTGTTGGTAAAACTGACATTTCCCCATACGAACTCGCTCGAAGAACTGACTTGGGCATCTGTCTGTTCAACGGCTAAATTGCTAATCATTGCTGTAACCAGACATCCCAATAGAAAAAATAATAAGCTGTTGTGTTTCATTATCCACGGCCTTTATTAAATATTAATAAATATTAAATGTTCATCACCTCGAAATACGCCAAACCCCGCCCCGAATTCAGTGATTTTTATTCTGCAATCAGCAGCAGGGCGGTTTTTTTGTCTTTGTTATACGAAATGTAACTCTATTCCGTAACCTTAAAGACGTGATCCCCGGCCCTGACTCTGTCGCGGACCTTGATGCCGATGGAATCTCCGGCCTTGGCTTCACTGACGCTATCGTGCTCTATCTGCATCGACTCAACCGTCATCTCAAGGTCCGTCGTATGTCCCTTGATATGTATTTTGTCACCCACTTTTACGGTTCCAGTTAACTCAATCCCCGCCACCACGGGATGCGCGAAGAAATCCGATACCTCACCGATTAATTCCTCAGCCATGGTATTACTCCTTTAACATGTAGTGACAATTAATTTTTTCTTTACACATATAAACGTTTCGTGTTCCTTGTCACCCTTAATTATACGTCTCCTGTTTTTGTATGCAATCTCAAATTCACCCTTAACTTGTTCATCATTGAGAAATTCATTGTTAGTCAAACCCCTTTGAAGTGGCTTAGATTGGCTTTGGTTTTTCTTGATGTTGGAAGATTGCAATATCTTTAAACCCTTTATATATAAGGACTTATATCTTTTTTGCTTTACGGTAATTGGCTTTGTTTTTTCAAATAGATAGAATGAACAGCATACAAGATTCAGCATTTTCTTTCCTACGTATGTACTTGGACCGAAATCAATACAGAATTAAAGAAAATTAAAAATCGAAAATAATGGGTCTCCTCGTCTACTAATTCCTTTTATAAGATACCTAATTTCGCATTAAATGTCAATATTTCCCTTGCTTAATCATCATTTTTTTGATATTATATTGGAGATTATATATGAGGATGATGATGGAAAAATTTTGAAATTTCTACTCACTACTGTGGGGGCAGACAAGATAGGCTTAGATTAAAAGCAATGAAGTTCGGCGATTTAACAATGAAAAAATTAATAATGTTTGTATTGGTTTTGGTAATTTCTGTGCCTACGCTTGGCCAATTAACGGACATCCCGCCTGAGTGGGGTAATACAGGCACAGCCACGGCAGTCTGGGAATTTGATACGGAGCCGCTTATGGGGGAACCTTGGACTCAAAACAATCCCCCGGATTGTATTGATAATGTATCAGGATCTTTTTTGTTGCCCATCTTTGACCCGTCCTGGGCAGATGGCATGCGAGTGTGAAGAAATTAATTGCAAATGAGAAAGGAAGATTCAAATGAAGAAAAAGTTGTTAGAATTAATGTTAATTGTTATGGCCGGGGTAATTGGAACATCAGCCTCGGCGCAGACTTGGATTATGGTCAATGATGCCGATCCCGGAATTTCATATACTTCAAATTGGCAATTGATTTCGGCTTCCGGGGCTTATATGAATGATGCCCACTGGTGCGAAGTGATGTACGTTGGAGAAGAGGCTA